>PJEL010001435.1_pt1 | contig 24153 bp, 22 predicted proteins | sample 1853271 | NCBI WGS metagenome assembly PJEL01 (sample SAMN08108733, study PRJNA415343) | Invertebrate metagenome, whole genome shotgun sequencing project. | host: Globobulimina | place: Sweden: Gullmar Fjord | collected 2015-08
CCCCAGCTACTGCTCCATGTAGGTTGAACCCACACATTGCTGCTCCAATTGAAGCGATCTGAGGCTTGTGCACCCAAACTAGAAAGAGACAACAAACCACATAAGATAACAGCCCGTCTAACACGAGATAATTGACTCATCTTGCCTCCCTCCAGCTTCACTTTTTCATCAGGGCCAAACTTAACAGTAATCCTATATTACTCCTCTTTACAGCAAGAAGTAATTTACCTCTATCTTATCTATTTATTGTCTCCTCATAAATCAACCTAAGCAGTTAAACATGCGTACTAAAAATGGTATAGTGCGCGCCATGTCACATTTTAATAGCAGCGAGTAATTCCACATGAGTTTTAAGGATTTACGCAGTTTTATAAGCCACCTGGAAGCGAATGGTGAACTTAAACGTATCAGCCATCCGGTCGATCCCCACCTTGAGATGACGGAGATCGCCGATCGTGTGCTGCGCACCAAGGGCCCGGCTCTGCTGTTTGAAAACCCGGTTGGCAACGAGATGCCAGTATTGGCAAACTTGTTTGGTACGCCGAAGCGCGTCGCCATGGCACTGGGAAAAGAAGATCCTCTCGCACTGCGAGAAGTCGGCGAGCTACTGGCATTCCTGAAGGAACCAGAGCCTCCACGCGGCTTTAAAGACGCTATATCTAAGATACCTATGTTCAAGCAAGCCTTGAATATGCCGCCGAAAACGGTGCGTAATCCCCCCTGTCAGCAAGTAATAAAAACCGGCACCGATGTCGATCTCACTAAGCTCCCCATCCAACACTGCTGGCCGGGCGATGTCGCTCCCCTTGTGACTTGGGGGCTGACAATCACTAAGGGGCCACGTCAGAAACGACAAAATTTGGGGATCTACCGTCAGCAACTGCTCGGTAAAGATAAACTGATCATGCGTTGGCTTGACCACCGTGGCGGCGCGCTCGATTTTAAAGATTTTAAAGAAAAATTCCCCGGCGAACGTTACCCGGTCGTCGTCGCACTCGGCGCAGATCCCGTGACGATCTTGGGGGCCGTGACTCCGGTACCCGACTCGATGAGCGAGTATGCCTTTGCCGGACTACTGAGGGGCGAGCGCACCGATGTATGCAAGGCCGTGAGCTGTGATCTGGAGGTTCCCGCCACCAGCGAGATCATCCTAGAGGGTTATATCGATCCCGAGGAGATGGCCGAAGAGGGTCCCTATGGCGACCATACCGGTTATTACAACGAGACAGATAAATTTCCTGTCTTCACCGTGACCCATATAACCCACAGAAAAGACGCTATCTACCATAGTACCTACACCGGCCGTCCACCTGATGAGCCAGCTATGTTGGGCGTGGCATTGAATGAAATCTTCGTGCCTATTTTGCGCAAGCAGTACCCTGAAATTATCGACTTCTATCTGCCACCAGAGGGCTGCTCTTACCGTATGGCGGTGATCTCGATACGTAAAGAGTACCCTGGGCACGCTAAGCGGGTGATGATGGGCGCCTGGTCTTTCTTGCGTCAGTTTATGTATACCAAGTTTATTGTGGTGGTCGATGAAGACGTTAACTGCCGTGACTGGAACGATGTTATCTGGGCCATTACCACACGTATGGATCCCAAACGCGATACCGTCATGATAGAAAACACTCCTATCGATTATCTCGACTTTGCTTCGCCTGTTGCGGGTCTGGGCTCGAAGATGGGGATGGATGCCACCAACAAGTGGGAAGGCGAAACCGATCGTGAATGGGGAACTCCAATCGTGATGGATGAGGCCGTAAAACAAAGAATCGATACTATCTGGGACGACTTGGGCATAGACGATGCCCCTACCCTATAATTTATAGTCTGAGATCTTAAACAAGATTAGCCAAAACGATTATTACAAGCCTCCACAGAGGGGCATTAAAAGGACGTTAGATGAAAACGATTCGCTGTAAGATAGAACAAGTCACCCCATTTAATGAGGCGGTTTATCAGATCATTCTGAAGCCTGAAACAGCTTTTGACTTTAAGGCTGGCCAGTATCTTTGCGTCGTTATGGATGAAAAAGACAAACGTCCATTCTCGATCGCTTCGGCACCCGATGCCGAACATATTGAGCTGCATATCGGAGCTGCAGTGAGTGAAAGCTACCCGATGCAGGTCGTAGATCGTATGCAAGAGTGCTTACAAAACAACGCCACTATTGAAGTTGAAGTACCTGGCGGTGATGCTCATCTGCGTCATGAAAGTCAACGCCCGCGCCTCATGATTGCAGGCGGTACCGGCTTCTCCTATATCAAGAGTATCGTTGAGCATCAGATAGCATTAGACCTGCAAGTGGAAACTACATTCTACTGGGGCTGTCGAACTCAGGATGCCATGTATTACGAGACTATCGCACGGGAATGGCATGATGCTCATCCATGGATGCATTTTGTACCTGTACTCGAGCAGGCCAATGATGATTGGAAGGGAAAACAAGCTAACCTTCTGGATCAGATAAGGACTGACTTTGTCAGCCTCAATGGCTATGACATCTATATCGCGGGTCGTTTCGATATGGTGGGAACGGCGCGGGAACTGTTCCGCACTATGGGGCTGGAAGAAGATCACCTCTACGGCGATGCCTTCGCGTTTATTAAGTAAAGATTCTGAAGGCGTTCGCAAGCTCACTACGAGTAACGAGAACGCTTCGCTACGAGAAAAGAGCCAATGCTTTTTTCTCGTAGGGCATAGCCCGAACTCGCAGGCGCTTTCAGCCGCTCTCGAACCTAAAATCTGGTGTCTTTCTTAGATTTTCCTAGGGCCTTCTTTACAGCTTCACTTTATCATACTCATACCAGGCAACTAGGTTACCCAGAAGAGGTACAATCCACACTGCGGTATCTGTATCTTTATAAACGCGATAGAAATACAGGTCGCTATCGACAATTTCATGCTTTCGTATCTCTCGATAGAAATGCATCGCAGAAGAGCTCACCTCATCGGGTTTAATTAACTCTTTTTGGGCCACTTTGACATGAAACACATCGACATCTAGATGGTTAATCTGTTTTCGATACTGCTTAAACGTTCCCTTAATCTTGTACTTAATCGGTGTCGTTTTACACTCTTCGTCTGTAATACAAGCGGCCGAATAAAACTTACCAGAGTCTTCCCCTTCATAAATGAGCGACAAGCTAATATCAGAGCGAACCAACATATTGCCCTGAACCGGATAATACACATCGGCATGGTAATGATGTTCTACAAAGCCACTGGTTCCCGGCTCATTACGCGGAATGATGACTCTGTTATAACGGATCCTTTGTTCCATCTTTTTGGTTAATGCCGCAAAGTTTTTCATGTTTAAACCAGCGGGGGTCGGATCGATCGCAGTGATATTGATCAAACCCTTACCGGAACAGTGCATGTCATCTGCATCGGGGCACACTGCCATAGAGTAATAATTTCCATCGGTAAGTGCGAAACCATTAAACTTATTCAAACTATTTAGATGGTTCACTTCCGGCGCCAAATGCTTCTGCCACATTGAGGGATGCAGATGAGCGACATTATCTTTATACAACAGCTGCACATCTTGCTTAACGCCACCGATATTCAGTTCAATGGATTTATCTGCATTCCAGCTAGCCGTATCTTTTACCACTCCGTGATAATCACTGAAATACCAGATAGACAGACCAATCATTAACACGATGACTATGCCACTGAACTTAACCAGCAGCGATACATCTACGATAGCCGCACGTACAGACTCAGCATCGTTAACCGCAAGCATCTTAATATGAGAACGTGTGGACACATTCAGCTGATACCCACGCCCGGCAATCGTTCTCAGCATCACTTCAGGATAGGGTTCAAGCTTCTTTCTTAGGGTGCTGACACACTGAGTTAAAGATGTAGCTGCAACCACGCGATCGGGCCAACCAGCGGCGAGAAGATCTTCTTTGGTACAGACGGAGCTAGAAGAGAGTAATAGCAGATGTAAGACAGCGGACTCTGATGCTGTCAATGTAACCGCCATATTATTAGCATGATCAACTAATTGCTTAGCTTCTTCATCTAACTCCAAATAAGGAGTAATTTTTAGCACCTTGAACCTCTATGAATCAACTAACATCAATGAGTTAGCAGTGAACTTAGTGATAGTTTACTTAATAAATTACTTGAAAAATGTGATTGTTCCCCAAAATCAAATCAGATATAAAATATCAAGACGCCTACGTTCACATATATAGCATTTCATCATTTACATAAAGACAACAAGGCAACCCTAAAACTCATTTAACCCGAGGAAAGCATCCTTAATAAAAGCTTGGTTACGAAGCGTTTCAAGCCATTTTACATCTGTTAACGCAACGAGGTTAATCGTTATAGCTGCCTGCATTTAAAGATGATATCCGCAACAAGCATTAAACCAACAACCCACAATCCCATCACAAAATAGAGTGCAAATGCCCCCCAGTTAGATGCCGATAATATTGCAAGGCTTCCTCCCCCAGCATCGATACCGATAAGGTTGATTGCTCGATACAGATCCGTAGGGTTCAGTGCAATTAACACATTGATAATGTACTGATTAATAAATGCGATATCGGCAACTAATACCGTCAACAACAAGAGATCGTAAATGAGGACAAACAGAAACCAAACAAACAGAACCGTCGCTACTGCCTTCGCTTTTTCTGTCGCTTTTAAGCTGACAATATAGCCAAATAAAATAAACGTGATCGCGAGTAATATGCTGGTCATAATAAACTGACTAAACTGACCAATCGTGGCGACAACATCATAATTTTCTCCGAATATAAGCAAGAGCACAGCTGTCAGTCCAAAAGCGAAACAGATAGTAAAGCTCATTACCACGCTGTGCCCGATAAGCTTACCCAATAAAATTTGAAACCTCGACAATGGGTAGGAGAGCAATAACAACAGAGTCCCCGACTCATCCTCCCCAACGAAGGCATCGTAGCTAACTAACATCGCCGCTAAAGGAATAATAAATACTGAAATGGTAGATAAGCTCGAGATCAAGAGACCCAGATCCGGCAACGATAACTGACCGACAACCGCACTGCCAGCAAACGTAACACTGAGTGACAGAAGCAAGAATATCAGTGAGATAAAGGTTACCCATCGATTCCTTAGGCTATCCCTGATCTCTTTCTTTGCGATGACCAATACTGGTGAGTGTAAGAACATATTAAAGCAGGCCCTCTGTAGTGGGTAGGCGACTTTTTGCGATAAGAAGTACGACGATAATGAGCTCGGCAATATCTGCCTCATAAATTATGAGGCAGTTAACTAACGCCTCCATGCTGAGCACACTTCTTCATATAAAAATGGTAGATCTCGGCTAAACCAGGCTCTTTCAAGGAGAAATCAAACAGACCACACTCGGAAGTTAAAAAGTGCACGACATCTTGCTTGCTTTCGCTATCCAGTAATAACGCATTATCGGTATATAGTGAGGCTAATCGCTCACTGTCATTCACCAACGCAGCTAACGAGGGAGAGGTTAACCTTGTTTTTAACCGGCTCTCAAACCTGAGTTCGCCGAGGTCCCCGGACGCGAGACACCGCCCCTTACCTAAGATAAGGGCGGTATCGATATTGTTTTCGATGAGTGATAATTCATGGGTACAGACAATCACTGCACAGCCAAGCCGCTTCAGCTCATCAATTTTGCCATAGAGAAATTGAGAGGCGACTGGATCTAATCCGACGGTAGGTTCATCGAGCAGCAATAACTCCGGCTCACAGAGAATCGCCTGGGCAAAGCCTAATCTTTGCTTCATCCCTTTAGAGTACGTTTTTAATGCCCTGTCTTTCGCATAGCCTAAACCAAACTCTTCAATCAGATCACAGACTCTATTTTTTCCTACCCCCTTGAGCTCAGCGAAATAAGTTAAAATTTCCTCGCCGGTTAGTTTGTCATAAAAACTCACATTTTCAGGAAGGTACCCCAACTTAATAGTCGAGCGATTGGTGTTTTTTCTGATATTTCGCCCTAAAACATCGATTTCACCTTCGGTAGGGGTGATCAAGCCGAGCAAGATCTTTATCAGGGTAGACTTACCAGCACCGTTATGACCGAGTAACGCCATCGTTTGCCCTTGGTTCATCTCGAAACTCACATCATCGAGCACGACACCAGTTCCAAAGTTGTGGCTGATATTTCTGGCAGAAACAGCAACGGCAGTATTCATCTTACCTCCTGAGTAACCTTCAACGTTCAATGAGAAACGCCAAACTCGAAATCGAATGGGGGACTAAAATTAAGCAGTGGATAGCTATCGATAATGCCGCTTGGGTCACCTATCTCAAACTGTCTCTGCACCCATCTAAGCACCATCACTATCGGGCTCCCCATCAAGAAGTTCGCTTCCGGATAGAGCCAGAAGAGCCTATCGATATTATCATTTGGCCGATAGGAACTATTGCCAATCCCATCAGCGTTGTGATCCCACCCCAGGTAGCCGCTCCAGTAGTTTCCACGCCCATCCTGACTCCACTCCAGTAGCTTATCACCCACATATTTAACCTGACTGAAGTTATCGATAAATTGATTTTCATAGACCCGATTTCCCTCACCGCCCATGGCCATATAGACACCGATATCGCAATGGGCAAAACGATTTCCGACAACCCGGTTGTCTCTGGCGCCATAGATGAAGATCCCCTTCCCCTCTTTACCCAGAATGAAGTTCTCAGCAGGATTATGGATCCGCTCGACCCGGTTGGCTTCGATAACAGAGTCTTGGCTCATATTAAGCAAGATACCAAAATCGACAGCGTCCCGGACCTGGTTTCTGTGTAGATGGATCTGCTTAGAACTCATCAGCGCATACCCCCCATCGACACGGTAACTTTGATTATCAAAGGCTTCATCGGAACGGGAGTACATATAGTGAATCCCATACTGTTGATCAAAAAATCGATTACCGAACACCTTGCTATGACTGCCAGATTCGATATAGACCCCATCTCTGACTTGAGAGATGACATTACTCCAGACTTCAGCCCCAACGACATGGTCAAGGTGGATGCCATCACCTCGATCGAGTTTAAATAACGAAGCGTTACCAGTGATGACATTGTCATTGATCTTGATGCCCTTAAGTTCGTCAGCTCTTATCCCAAAGCCATCTCCACTCAAGTTGTTATTATTAACCTTAACGTTATCGCTACCCGGCTCAATTAATATCCCGGCATCCCTTTCGTAATGATCATTTCCCCAGTGCACAATGGTAAGTCCCGAGATCTCGACACCAGAAGCCTTGATGGTAATAGCACTTCCTTCTCCCTGCGCATCAATAATGCTATCGCCACGGCTCGAAAGAGACAGAGGTTTTTGTATGTCGAACCGACCTTCGTATAGACCGGGCTTGAGTATGATGTGATCGCCCGAGTTGGCATTTTCTAGCGCTAACCTAAGGCTATCTGCATCGAATACCTTGAGACTTCCGGCCAGAGAGAGACCGGAGAAGCTAAAAATAAAGACCAAAATACAGAAGCGAGTCATAGGCGGTTACTCGCCGAGAAGTAGCTCGAGGGTGATCTGCTCATAGCCTAAGACGGCGCCCCCAAACTCTTTAGCAAATTGAACGGCCCCCTCTTCGGTGGCAAAGGAAGCAAGGGCAGACCCCATCACCGCTTTTCTGCTGGTCCCATACACATACCAGGCCTGAGTCGCATCGATGAAGTACTTATCATCCGGATCCGCCCACTCAGTTGCAGACATATCATGGACCATAAGCGCGGTGATCTGACGTTCATTCTCTGGCTGAAGAGAGAAGTTAAACATATCTCTGGTCGAACAAAACTTAGGCACGATATCTTCATTTTTGAGATGTACCTGCCCCTTAGGGCCCGGGTATTTCGTTATCATCATGCCACACAGGTGACAACGCTCATGATCATGAATAGCTTCTGCCTTTATAGGCTCAATAACGGCATCGCCTCGGCTACATGCAAAAAGAAGAGGGATAAGTAACAAGATGAGAGTAAGCTTTTTCATACATTTTCCAACTCGATAAAAAGTGATGGGGTGACACTCAACACCTTATCGAAACCTTGCAGGGAAAAGCGATAAGGCGTGAGCCGGTTTAGCAGTAATGGTTTACTCCACTCCCGATACAAACCTTGCAGGGCGGTGTATCGGGAGTGAGAGTCAATTACCGTTTCACATTAAATCGCAAAGTTCTGACCCGCATAAAGGATAAACATACGCAGGCACATCATGCCGCTGACGGCACATATACCCGACAGATAAAAGGCTTTAGCAGAATGACCAAAGGCCTTACCTGTGGCGAAGTTAAGCAGCAAGGGACCACCAAATCCGATACCTATGACTCCTAACCAGAACACGGCAGCCCAATCACCACTATGGAAGGCGGCAAAAGCACTCTGTGCCCCCGCATTACCTGTCATAAGTGACGAAACAATCATGAAGATAAACAGGGCTTCTGCGAACATTATTGGCCATTCGGCTCCATGAAGTAGCTTCATATCCTGGCTGTGCTGGTCTTCTTTAAACATCGATACCGCCAGCATTTTGGCCGCTGCCGCACCCGCCGATATTCCAGAGGCGATAAACAGCGCCGGTAATACTGAGGTGTTGATGATAGGAAAACGAATCAATGCCGAGATTAAGAAACCAGTATAAGCACAGACTGACAGTGCCAATACCAGTACAGAAATTTCACAGGGACGACGCACACCTTTCAGCTTATTGACCACAGGCAATAGCATCTTAAGTGCAGGAACCTTGCGGATCTCCTCTTCAAATGCAAATAACATAATCAAGGCCACCAGCGGGATATACACCGACAGGGCGATAACACCGATAGACATCACGGAATTCAGATTGTAGTAAACCAAAATTCGCCAGAAGAACAGTGGGTTGGTCAAGTCTAAAACGAGACACAACATGCCTAAGCTGATGGTCACAAACGAGATAAGTGCCGCCGCTTTATAAAATGGTGTGTTAGTCGTTTGTTTCTTATAAAAGCGTAGGAACAAAGCAGTGGCTAACGCACCACCGGAGATCCCCGCAAAGAACAAGTACACCGCGATGGGCCAGGGCCAGGCAATGCCGTCCGATAGCCCCATCGTAAACTCAATACTTCCGTCCATATCTATACTCCCAGCTTAACAATAGGTATGTATCGTAGACTCGGCTCGGTACCAAATCCTGGCTTAATACGCACAGAGTCTTTTACCCTAAGCAGTTTACTGACATAGGATGTCGGGTCGTTAATATCGCCAAAAATCAATGCATCATACCGGCACAGCTGCACACAGGCTGGTTGCTCACCAATGGCTAACTTGCTGTGTAAACAGAAATCACAGTTATCCGCGACATTAGTCTCTTTGTTGATATAGCGTGCATCGTAGGGACAAGCACCGATACAGTACTTACAACCTGCACATTTGCTCGCATCCATGGTCACAATGCCGGTTTCCTCATCTCTGTGCGCCGCGCCCGTTGGGCATACGGTGACACAGGGTGCATTCTTACACTGCTGGCATGAAACACGAACAAACTTACGCTCACAGTCACATTCTGTTTTACCACAATGTGGACAGGGCTCACCGGGTACACCACCTGATTGTTGCTCCATTAATAATCTCGACTTACCGACCGGTAAGTTGTTAGCGAGATTACAGGCATCTTTACACTCACCACAGCCAGTGCATTTATTCTGATCAAACACCATCGCATAATGGGGCTTGTTTGCATCTGACTCCTTCTCTTTGACCGAACTGCACCCTAAGGGCGCTATTATCAAAGAGCTGGCTCCTAAGCATTTAAGGAACCTCCGTCTCTCTATATTTTCACTCACAGCATCCTCCATCTATCAGCTATTTTGCTGATCTGTTTATACTTATTAGTTTTAACGTGACTCTACTCAGATGCAGTCACTGAACGATTAGCTATTTTTTGCTCGGCTCTTAAAATTGCATTGTTAATTGAGGCTCGATTAAAGCTCTGGCTGTCGCTACGGAGCAACAACTGCCAGTGTTCAATCGCTTTGGCATAATCTTGATTAAGGTAAGCATCCGTCGCGATCAGCAATTGCGCTTGGAATTCAAATTCATCAAGGACAAACGCTCTAGCCAGAACTAAACTCGTCTCGATACTCATCTGCCGGCCATCACGGTAATACATGGCCGTCGCTTTCATTCCTAAGGTTTGAGCATCCTCACCAGTAAGGGCAAGTAGATCATTTAGTGTCGCAACAGACTCGGCGTACAGCCCTCCATCGACATAGGATTGAGCCAAATTTAACAATGCAATTTCGTTGTTAGGTTGCTCGTTAACTTTACGTGCATTTTTATTGATATCTGCGGCGATCAGATAATCAATATTCTCGTCGATTACTCCTTTATCCCACTCGGTAAAACGGCCTAACTGGCTATAAAGCACCAGCGGTACAATTAACATCACTAAAGAGATTGCTGTTGGCACCGCTCCATTTACGGCTCTTCCTGTAGCAGTAGACAAAGTATCTTGGCTCGCTAGGTCAGAACGATGGAGATGATGAGCTTGAAGGTGATGGCCCCAAACACACGCAATGACACTAACCAGACAACAACCAATGCCAACAGCAAGACTACTCATAGTGACTCTCTAATTTATTTAGGTAATGACTCAGGTACTTAGCGTACTAGTGCGCTTTATCCATTCCCATCATGCCCCCCATTCCCATGCCGCTAAGGCCCATTCCGTGGGCGTTTTCGCCAGGGGCTTCAACTTTCACGAGCTCAACTTCAAACACCAAAGTCGAGCTTGGCGGAATAATGCCGACTTGCTTTTTGTCATAGGCCAATTCAGATGGGATTGAAAACTTGTAGATAGAACCCTCAGTCATTAACGGGATCCCTTCTTGCCAGCCTTCAATCACGCTCATTAAGGCGAAACGATTCGGTTCGTCACGCTCATAGGAGTTGTCGAATTCAGTCCCGTCAACCAAATAGCCTTTGTAGTGCACGGTAACCACATCTTCAGCGGCAGGCTTGCGCCCTTCACCCTCTGTTATCACTTCATATTGCAAACCTGAATCCGTCACTGTGACGCCATCAAGCTTTTTGTTATTGGCGAGAAAGGTGCTGCCGGCGGTCATATTCTGCAGTGCAACTCTCTCTTCAGCCGCCTCTTTGGCGCTATTAAGCTGTTCTGAACGCTGGTTTAAATAAGTGAGGATCTCCTCATCTGAAAACTGTGGATTATTCTTAAGTGCATCCACCACGCCTTCGATAACTAGCTCTACATTGACTACCGCACCCAACTCTGTTTGAGCAAAGATCTGGCTAGAAAGGTATTTTCCTATTGAGGCGCCGATGCTGTAAGACTCTTTTTGAACATCAGTACTAAGTTCAGAATTTAGTTCTGTGTTTGCCATGCTGCTCGCAGAAATAAATAGCGAAAGTCCTGTCACAACAGCCAAAGACGTTTTTGCAAATTTTTTCATGTTCATCATCTCTTTAAATAAGGTCGTCATTCATCAAATTGATTACACCAGATCCATCTGTGTATTCACTCATCACTAGATCCATCTGTTATGGCTTTTCAGTCACTCTGTTTGATAACCGCCAGCCATATATTCCTTCTGGCATTTGTCGTACATTGGTGTAGCCCAGCTTCATCACGGCTCTTGCGGCGATTTCACTGGCGTTACAAAGCCTGTTGGCACAATAGAACACCATCTGGGTGTCTTTTTTTTCTGGTAGAAGCTTTTTCCAATCTTTAACATTGAAATAAATAGCACCTGGTAAATATCCCTCAGCCCACAGTTCCAATGTGTTAACGTCGAAGAAATAAACGCCCTCTTTTCCCAGTAAGCTATCAACTTCCATCATGGTGATGGAATTGAGTTGGTACTCGTAATGCGGGGCAGGCGCCATCTCTGAACCGCCACCAGCAATACAACTTGCCGAACTTGCGAGTAAAGTGAGTGTTACCAGAATTTGACCGAGTGCTTTTTTCATCATCTTCTCTCTTATATCTCGACACCGTTTAATGCTTATTCAGGTGCCGAGATAGTTAACGATTAAGCTGCTTATTTAGCGGCGTAACCTGTTCCGTCGAGGATATTTTGCGCTTGAGTGACATAAGTCAACGCGGCATCCAGACGTTTCTGGCTATAACGGAAACCATGCACACCCCAAGAACCATCTTTGCTGATCAGATCAACAGTCTCTTTCGCTTTTTCAGCCAACATAAGTACTTGCGTCTTATCTTCGGTTGATAGCTTAGTGACTTCGAGTAGCTGATCGATACGTTCGAGTGCTTGCTCTACTTTGGCGTGAACATCTTTGACCGGAGTCTGCATCTTCATGACTTCGCCGTAGATTTCCATTTGGTCTTCATAATGCAAACCGGTTTCAAGCTCTGATTGGAACTGGCTGTGACAACCTTTGTTCTCTACCACATCGTGGTCAGAAATTGAGGTACGGGCACAAGACCACATCAAGTCGAGGTACGAGCGACCTTCTTCGTTCTTAGCAACCGTCCAACCTTTACCTGCTTTAGGACCTTGTATACGAGGTTCACCTTCAGGTGGGTTAATTGTTTTACGGGTTGGGTCTACATCAATCTTCCACATGTGTGACTTACGTACCGCATCGAAACCAGCTTGGTCAGGGAACTGCATTGCTTTGAAGTTTTCGCAGCTACCCATGTTTGGCATGTGACAGCTTTGACATGTTTGTTCGCTGTGAGTTTTAGTATTCTCAGCAATCAAAGTTTGTGCTTCGTGGCAATCCTTACAGTCTTTCTTAAGCTTTGGCTTAGTGATGCCAGACATCCATGTGCCGTCGGTGACTTCATGCGGATCGTGACAAGTAGTACAACGCATGCCTTTCTCATAATGCGCAGAGCCATACATTTGTGAACCTTCAGTACCACAAGATGGGCAAAGAGATTTCATCTTCACACCAAAGGCATATTCGCCTTTTTCTTCTGCTTCAGGTGTATCCATAAGTGCTGGGTTGTACTGGAAGCGTTGATGACAACGCTCACAGTTAGACTGCATGCCACCCGTACCACCATCTAAGTGACCACCAGCGCCATGGCACTCTTCACAAGCAATACCTTTACTGATGGTATGTTCTTGAAGTTTTTTAGGGTCGCCTAAGGCATCGAAGAACTCTTGCTGATTTTGGAAATCAAATTTGAAAGAGTGACAAATTTCGCAATATGAACTTGCAGGTTGGAACAACATCTCTTTACGGTATTTAGCACCGTAAGAGCTCATGCCTTTTTGATGAGAACCTGAACCACCAAACGCTGCTAGCGTTGTCGGGAACTCAGGAATAACAGCATTGATTTTTTTAGCCATATCATCGGTAAGCCACTCGGCCCAACCGCGTGAGAACTGGTTTGCACCAGCGACCATTTTACCCGTACCGTCACGCAGCAAGCCGCCTTCAATATGGTAAGTACCGCGTACCAGCCAAGCATCGATGTAACCGTATTTAGTACGAGGAGTACCCACAGTTGCATAGATCATATCAGGGGTAATACCATCCGCTAAAATAGAGGTATCTTTGGTGTCATACATGGTTTTTTTAAGGTTATTGTCCACTTCTGGATGTTCACCGGGGAAACGAATTGTTTTAGCATGGCGCGAACGCTGCCACTTCTCATATTGAGTCGCGTGACATTCGGCACATTTTTCAGGGCCAACAAAATTGTTTGGATAATCAAGAATCGATTTAGCCCCTAAGCGATACTGAACCGCACGAGGCTTGCCATCGATTGAGCTGTAATTTGGGCTCTTACCCGTATCTAAATACTCTTCACCACGGTCACTGATGTGGTAATCACCCACTAAGTTTCCTGACTGCTGATATTTAAATAGAGGATGGTTTTCGAATAAGAAATCGAATAACTCTTCCTCTTGGACAATATAATCTTGTAGCGTTTTTACGCCGTTAACACGTTCTGTGCCTTTGTAATTGGCGATAGCTTCTTTAGCTGTTTTACCCATTTCAGGTACGCTGTTGTATTTGCCACCACTAGCGTTAACATTAGCAATGGCACCAAAACAAAACAGCACGCTTAATGCTACCTTGTGCTTCCATCGTCTCATCATTCACTCCTACTTATCATTGTTTTATTTTTCATGTTTTTGGCATGTCCTATAAACATGCTTTTTTAAATCTAACCATTCACCGATTGAGCTAAACATCTGAGCGACACCCATTTTCCATATAAAGAACAGTAAAAATCTGCGTCAAAGCACACTAAAAAAAACATTAGGTCCAATCAGATGTAAAACGTATATTTACTCTGAAATTCAAACACTTAAATATTTCAGAAAATATCATTTTAGAAATAAAAACCGATCTTTTAGTTCTAAACAGGGGCAAAAGATGATGAAAGAGTGAACTAAATCTTGAGTGGGTCACAATAAGGTTAAGAAGTGAGATATATAACAATAAGAGCGAGGAGTGAAAATTAAGTAAAATAATACTCAACGACCTGAATAGGCAGTAAACCCGAAACCGGTCTATCAAGGAGGAAAACTCTTCATTTTAAAACCGGCTGGCTCTGGGGCCGTTCAGGCAATATAAATGCCCCATAGTCCATTATTGCTACTTTTCTTATATAGATGAGTGTACAGACTAACCTCCCCTCTTCATTTTTAAATTACTTTCAATTAATCATTCAACTAAGCTTGGCTCTTGCTTATCCAAACAAGTTAACAGTTGAATAGAGGCTGTTTCCCATATTTGTTTGACAAAAAACAGGAGTGACACCAAGAAATGATACGTTGTAAAACCCTGACTGTAAAAAACCACAAAACACCCACCAACACAAAAACACTTAAAAAAACAAACAGATAGCCAAACAAAACACCGTTTTCAGGTAAACTTTAATATCTAAAAGGATCTAAAAAACGCCCTTAAGATGTGAAAAAACATGAGGTTTGCTAATGAGGCTGATGAGGTCACAAAACCTAGTTCTAATATAACCTACTCTAAACGCAGATTTAACCAGATAGCTTTATCTCGATATAGATCCTGATGATTTAGCTATGTATTAATCGGCAACACATACAGTCAATTTTTATTAAAATATAAACATTAGCTATAAAGAACAATATTACAGCACTTTTGCAAACAGGATAGATTCTATACACAAAGTCTATCTGGAATAGAGAGTTAATTAAGATGATCCCAGAACTCGGACTTATACTTCTAATTATCAGTACAGTATCATCTCTGCTGCTTGCCGTTATTCCACTCGTTGCCCTACACACTAAAAACCATTATCTGTTCAGCTATGTGAAAACATTAACCGGATTAATGACATTTACAATTGCGGCTTCTATTCTCTGCCTGCTTATCTCATTTATTACCGATGACTTCTCCGTTGCCTATGTCGCCAACCATTCCAACACACAACTGGCCCTACTCTATAAGGTCGCTGCGGTCTGGGGCAGCCACGAAGGCTCTATGCTGTTTTGGGTGGTCGCCATTGCCATTTGGGGTTGCATCATCGTCTTCTCATCCAAATATCGAGACCGTTTATTTATAGGTAGGTTGATCGCAATATTAGCCTCGGTGATAGCCGGTTTTAACCTGTTTATGCTGTTTACTTCGAATCCCTTTGCCAGGTTACTGCCAAATTTCCCGATAGAGGGACGAGACCTTAACCCCATACTGCAAGACATAGGGTTAATCTTTCATCCACCGCTACTGTTTCTTGGCTATGTAGGCCTCACGGTTACCTTTGCCGCCGCAATTGCGGCGCTGCTCGGCGGTAAACTGACCCGGACACACGCAAGCTACCTAAGACCTTGGGTACTGCTGGCATGGGTATTTCTGACGGGCGGCAATGCCTTCGGTTCATGGTGGGCGTATAACGAACTGGGCTGGGGAGGATGGTGGTTTTGGGATCCGGTTGAAAATGCCTCTTTCATTCCATGGCTGGTCGCAACCGCGTTACTACACTCGGTGGTTTTGAGTCACAGGCGTGACAGCTTCAAGGTGACCACCCTGCTCTTGTGTCTGCTGGCCTTCTCGTTAAGCCTGTTAGGCACTTTCCTCGTCCGTTCGGGTATCGTGCAGTCGGTGCACGCCTTCGCATCCGATCCCACCAGAGGGATGTCGATTCTGTTCCTCCTAGGCGTATTTGTATGTGGCGCCTTAACCCTCTTCGCCCTAAAGGCTAATCAGATTAGATCTGAGCTGAACTTCACTCTGATATCGAGAGATAGCGTGATATTACTGGGAAATATTGTCTTAGTGGTCGCGGCCATATCCGTGTTATTGGGCACCTTCTATCCACTGCTGTTTGTACTGCTCGATATTGGTACTCTGTCCGTCGGTGCACCCTACTTTAACAGCATCTTCATCCCCCTCACTTTCATCGCCGTGCTATTGATGGGAGCGGCTCCTCTTATCTCATGGCAAAGAGAGAAGCTCTCGGCGCTGAGACCCTTAATCGTACTCTTTATCATTGCCCTCGTCATCGCCGAAACCCTGAGTATGCTGACAGACTCAGGTTTTAATGTCTGGCTCATGCTTGGCGCAACATCGGCCACATGGTTGCTCCTGTGCTTAGGCTATCTACTGTTTCGTTTACGTCACCAGGGGATAGAAGGGTTAGCTAGAAAATCTGCGATGATCATCGCTCACCTTGGGGTGGCCATTAGCATAATAGGCGCTACATCGGTTTCAAATTTCGAGCAACAGGAGTTGCTGAGAATGGGACCGGCGCAAGGTAAGGTCGTTGCCGGCTATACCTTCGTGTATGAAGATACAGTCAACGTGGATGAGAAGAGCTATACCGCTATTCAGGCAAATATTCGTGTGACCGATGCCAATGACAATTTTATCGGCTACATCACCCCTCAACGCCAGACTTTCAAGACCAATGCCATGGAGGTCTCCAAGGCTGGCATTATGCGTAATATCTTCAGGGATCTTTATGTCTCCAGTGGTCTACAGCTCAGTGATACTGAATATCTCATCCGCATTAGCTACAAGCCTCTTGCCTGTTGGATCTGGTTAGGCGGACTCTTGATGATGCTGGGAGGAACCATAGCGGCACTTACCGGCTTATATCGCCTGCGGGTACAAAAAGCGGCCGCTTCGAACAGCAATCCCATTGCCACAAGAATAGAGGGGCTAGCATGATGCGCACTCTCATTTTAATGATCTTACTAAGCCTAAACCCGAGCGCTATGGCCGCGAACCCTATGACGGGTGGAATCACCTATAGCCAAGATCAGATCCGGGATATCGGCTTTGAAATTTCCTATGAGCTGCGCTGCCCCATGTCGATAAATCAAAATCTGTTTGATTCACAAGCCCCCATAGCGAATGAATTGAAGGCTCAAATTTTCCTTATGTTAGAGCAAGGCGAGTCTAAAGAGGCCATTATCGAATTCCTGGTTCAACGCTATGGCGAGAAGATTAAGTATCAACCCAGTTTTTCTGCGGCAACCGCCATGCTCTGGTTTGGTCCACTCTTTCTGTTGCTGATAATTATCGCCGTCGCCGCGATGCTTATCCGTGAGCAACATAAACATCAAAGAACTAATGGTAACTCCTATGAATAAGACACTTATATTAACCTGCCTATTGGCCTTCTCCTCTGTATTCATCCCTGCTGATGCTAAGTCCAATAAAGTCTACAACACAGGAGAGGCCATCAATAAGCCGATGATCATGTCTCGTTTTATTGAGATGCAATCGGCCAGAGAGGTACCCGATGTCACCTTTACCGATACCGAAGGTGGTGAGATAAACCTCAAACAATATAAAGGCAAGCTGGTCATGGTTAACCTATGGGCAACCTGGTGCGCCCCCTGCATCAAAGAGATCCCGCAGATGGAAAATATTCGTCAGACCAATATCGACAAAGATCTGGTCGTACTGCCGATCTCCATCGATGAAGAGAGTGAAAAAGTTAAACCTTTCCTGGCCCGTCATGGACTGGCCCACTATAAGACCTGGTTAGATCCCAATAAGGATATCGATCAGGTCATGCCGGCAGATGTTGTCCCCGCGACCTATGTGTTCGATGGTTCAGGGAATCTTATCGGTTTTCTGCGGGGATATTTAGATTGGGGGGATGAAGAGGTGCAACCCTACCTGGAAAAACTGATCGCCAAATACGCCAAGCGCTAACTCAAGAGAGATGTCGAGATAGAGATAACTAACTAATATAAAACGTCTTACAAGGTTTTCATTGCTCCCGTCCGGCTTGTTTCCCCTATTTTTTACCGGACGGATTTTTTTACAGATATAGCTCCTGAATCTACAGTTCACTCTTCGGCTTTTCGATACTCCAGAATATCTCCGGGCTGACACGCTAAATAGTCGCAGATACTCGCTAAGGTTTCGAAGCGCACCCCTTTTACCTTGCCGCGTTTAAGCAAGGACAGATTAGCCTCTGTGATCCCTATCGCCTTGGCCAACTCCTTCGAACTGACCTTACGAACCGCCATCATGACATCTAAATTTACGATAATTTCCATGATTTAAATTTCCACGACCTAGATAAACTCTCTGTTCTCGGCTTCGAGCTCTCTCGCCGCTTTTAGCAAGTAAACAATTAAAAGCATTAATAAAATTGTGGTAATATCACCAAAATCTATTGTCAATTGTATGCTGGTGTGTTCAAAGAATTGTTTATGGTAGTAGCCCGTCCCCAGATGCTGGATGATCTCTGTTCCGAAGTCGAATACCTTTAACCATACCAACCACAGATAACAGCGCATTGCCTCATGGCCGAAAAATTGCCCCTGTTGATAATGGCTAAGCAGCTTCTGTAACCAATAAACCCCAACCAATAGTATGATAAACAGGGGTGACTGGAGGCCTAAGAGTATACCTCTACTCGCACGCTCATCCTGCCAGAGTTCATGAAACAGGTGACTGGCCCCAAAGCGGATATCGCCATTAACGAAGAAACTGTATCCCAGATAAAGCATCATGATTGCTGTCGCAATCAAGACCACTAATCTAAAAAAACCACTGATCTTCATCAGCTTCTGCATATTGGCATTCATTGTTTCTGTTTTCCTCACCCGTGAATTGCACCGATTATACCAGACAGAAACATTTGGTTGTAAATTAATATTTAATTATCGTTTTACAATAATTATTTTATGTATTAGTTTAATTAGCAATTCATGGATAACTAATTTGTTGATAAGACAAATAGGCATCTGAGCTGTTATTTAAAGGAATGAACGATGAAGACACATAAGATTTTACCTAGCGTACTCTCGACAGCGCTCGCCGCTAGCTTATTTATAACAGGCTGCTCGCAGACCCCTTCACCAACAAACTTGTCAGAACGAGCCACTATCCAAGATCAAAGTCAGCAAGTTCAACTGCTACCTGTTGAAGCCTTTTTCAACGAGCAAGGGATCAGTGGACTCAAGAGCTCCAGTGACGGAAAATGGTTAGCGTTTTTCAAAGAGTATCAAGGCGCGAAAAACATCTATCTGATGGCCACTGGTACTGATCTCGATGAAGCTTTGCCTATTACTACTTCAAAGGATCCGATTAACAGCTTCCGCTGGTCACACCAAGACAATGAGATCTTCTTCCTTAAAGATACCGGTGGTAATGAAAATACCCAGATCTATAAACTCTCTCTGGATACGAGCCAGATTAAACCTGTCCCGAACATCACTGCGCTCACCAGTAATACAGACATCAGGTATGACCTGCTCAAACAACCAAAAGATAAGCCCAACACTTTGGTTGTCATGTCGAATCAAGATAATCCTCAGCAGATGGATCTCTTTCGTCTGAATATCGATTCCGCAAAAATAACCAATATTTTTTCTAACACCTACGGCTTCTCTTCCATAGAGACAAACCCACTAGGCGTTCCGGTACTCGGCACCAGCAGTAACCCCGACAATACTTCCGATCTCTACGCCAAAATTGCTGGGAAATGGACGAGTCTGATCAAGACCCAATTTGGTGAAGACATAGATATTCTTAGCTTCGATCAAGATAACAACTTGGCCTATCTTCGTGCCAACATCCAAGGACGAGACAAGCTACAACTGTTAAGCCTCAATATGACCACAGGTAAAATCGTCACTCTACATCAAGATCCGCAGGATGAATCTGATGTTTATGATGTGCTCTTTAACGATGAAGGCGCACCACTTGCCGTCTCCTATTATGGCGGTCGTTTACGCACTTACCCGCTGGATGATACCTTTGCTGGCAACTGGCAAAAAATTAACGACCACTTCACTCAAGATGTGGAGATAACCATCACAGATAGAAACGAGAAAACCGGTCTGTGGCAGCTACATATCGCCAGTGATGTCGATATGGGAAGCGACTATCGCTTTGATGCCAATACTGGACTCGTGAGCCTTTTGCTTGAGCAAGAAGCATCGATTAGCCCTGAGCTGCTATCAAAACGTCAATCCATCACCTACCAGGCTCGCGATGGTGTGAATATACAGGCCTACCTGACTCTACCTAAGGGTCAGAGCAAAAATTTACCCACTATCATACTGCCCCATGGTGGCCCCTGGTCTCGAGACTACTGGACCTTAAGTACCGCCTATTTCAACCCGATTGCTCAGCTACTGGCAAACCGCGGCTATGCGGTATTGCAACCCAACTTTCGTGCTTCGACAGGCTTTGGTAAACGCTTTCTCAATTCAGGCAACAAAAACTGGGGCACTGGCAGCATGCAGGACGATCTGACTGATGGAGCGCATTACCTCATCAACGAGGGTATCGCCGATAAACAGCGTTTAGGGATCATGGGCGCATCTTATGGTGGCTATGCAGCCCTTGCCGGCGCGACCTTCACCCCCGATCTGTATCAGGCGGTGATCTCCTATGTCGGCCCATCGAGTCTTATAACACTACTGGAATCATTTCCGCCTCACTTCCGTCCTTACCTGGGTCAATTTTACAGTGCGGTAGGCGATCCTGAGATCGATACAGACAGAGTAGATATGAAGGCTCGCTCTCCCATTAATTTCGTCGATAACATTAAGGCGCCGCTGATGTTAGTCCAAGGGGCGAATGATCCCAGAGTGACTCAAATTGAATCGGATAATATCGCGCGGGTGATGTATAACCGCAAACTACCGGTTGAATACATTCTGGCAAAAGATGAAGGCCATGGCTTCCGTAAACGGGATAATAAATTGGCTTACATTGTTGCCATGGAGCAGTTCTTCGGTGAGCACTTAGGTGGACGAGTGGATAAAGCCGTAACCCCCGCGCTCACCGCCCACCTCGATACGCTAAAGGTTGATGTGAGCCGGTTATAATTTAACAAGTTCCTAGAACCTAGATCCCTAGGTTCTAGGCACCTTCTCTTACGCAATCACCTCTTCCGCCTCGGACACATCTTCAAGCTTCTCTATCTTAAAGTTGAAGTAAGCATAACTTGCACTGATCAACGGGCAGACAAGGTTAAAGAAGGCGTAAGGCAGGTAGGCAATCGTCGCGACCCCTAAGGTACTGGCCATATAGGCGCCACAGGTATTCCAGGGAACCAGAGGACTGGTGATCGTCGCCGAGTCTTCTAAGGCACGACTCAAGTTAACAGGCGCTAAACCTCGCTTGGTATACTCCACCTTGAGCATGCGACCCGGCAGTAAGATGGCGATAAACTGATCGCCGGTGATCAAGTTAGCCCCGATACAACTGGCCAGAGTCGTGATAATTAAGCTACTACTCGATGTCACCACACCCAAGATACTCTGTAAAATGCGCTTCAATAATCCGGTGCGCTCCATGACTCCGCCAAAGGCCATGGCACAGAGGATTAACCACACGGTATTAACCATGCTGCTCATGCCACCACGGCTAAGCAGACTATCAAGCACAGTATCACCGGTATTCGCCGTATAGCCGTCGAACATGGCAATCCAGATCCCCTTCACTAACGCAACTGCAGGCAGTAAATTGTCATCGCCGACAAATTCAATAATATTGTCAAACTGGAACAGGGCTGCACAGATAGCGCCGGCAAAGGTTCCCAAAATCACTGTGGGAAATGCAGGCACCTTCTTATAGGCCAGCACTAATACCACCAGCAGAGGCAAGAGCAGATGCACGCCGGGCTGATATTGTGATTGTAAGATATTCAGGGTGGATTCAAGATCGCTACTGCCTCCAGCGCTCTGTGTGCTAAAGCCTAAGATAACGAAGCCTATCAAGGCGATAATAATACTCGGCGTCGTCGTCCACACCATATGCCTGATATGGCTGAAGAGATCCGTACCCACCACGGCTGGAGCCAGGTTAGTGGTGTCTGACATGGGCGACATCTTATCGCCAAAATAGGCGCCACTGATGATGGCTCCGGCGGTAATTTCGACACTCAGCCCCATGGCTCCGGCAATGCCTATCAAGGCGATACCTAAGGTGCCCGCCACGGTCCATGAACTACCGATACTGAGCGCCACCACGGCGCACAATAAGCAAGATGCGGCATAAAAGTATTCGGGATTAAGCACCTTCATACCATAGAAGATCATCGTCGGTACCGTACCGGCTAAGATCCAGGTACCGATTAAGGAGCCCACCGAGAATAAAATCAGTAATGCGCCCGTCGCCATAGAGACGCTGTGTACTATTCCCGCCTCCATCTCCTTCCAGCTATAACCATTTTTAGCGCCAACCACCAAGGCGATACAGGCCGCCATGATAAGAGCTATCTGGTTAGCCCCCGATGAGCTATCCGATGAAAACAGATACACGGCCGTCGTTAGCATGGCAACCAAAGCGATAATGGGAGTTAACGCATCGAGCAGACTCGCGGGCTTATGTTGAGATGATTCAGCCGATTCATCAGAAGGCGATTGCTGAGGCTCATTCTTTGAGGGCATCACGTTTTCCTTATTATTGTTTTTATCTCGCTTTGGAGCGTAATTGTCTTGCCGTAAGACCCACTCTTCCGGTGGTTTATCTCCCACGAGGGCCAGCCATATTTACACAAAGTTAACATTCACGTCCATATTCGTTACATCGGCGCGTCGGCCGCGCAACTCCATAGCAATGCCTAAGAAGACTAAAAATTCACCCAAACAAGAAAATAGTGGTTAGTTATGCAGATAATCAGGGTAAGACAACCGAATAGAGTAGAAGAAAAGAGTTTAGTATTTTGCCGAGCAACTCATTAATAGAGTCTCACTTACTGAAAATAACCAGCATAATAGATGGCTATGCCAACAAAGCTTGTCATTCAATTCCCCCCTTTCCTTTATCCGTCGAGTAAATTAAAATTGCGCCACTCAAATTAACTGATATCGAAAGCTCAGGCTTCAAGGCATATTCAATGAAACTCACTGCACTCTCTCAGCCACTTTACGATCACCTCTACCGTGATATCCTCCAGTTCCGTTCAACCTTCGACCTGCCAAGCGAAGATGAAACCACATTGGATGACAAGGCTGACACCCTGCACACTTCATTGGCTATCGAAGAGCTAACCGAACTTGCCGAAGCCGATAGCCGCATGGAACAAGCCGACGCCATCGTCGACTCTGTTTATGTCCTTATGGGCCGCCTGGTTCATCTTGGTGCTACTGGGGTAAACGATCGCATCGAGATCAGCTACGTGATCGACCTGCTGTTACATGTCGCCAAGAACCGCGAAATTGATTTCGTGACCTGCTGGGATGAAGTTCACTCGAGCAACATGAGTAAGGTGTGCCGCAACGAGCAGGAATTAACAGAAACCATCGAGTTTTACGCCAAGCAAGGCGTCGAGATCGTCGGCAGCCAGAAAGGTGACTTCATCATCGCCAAGTGCGCCAAAGATGTCGACATGGCGGGTAAAGTCGTTCGCCAGGGTAAAGTATTGAAATCGGTTTACTACCGACCGGCAGATCTGGCAAAGCTAGTGAAAGCTTAGGTTGTTCAATTTAGGATTAGTATTTAGTAAATCAAATTTCATTTGCTAATTCTTTGCGGCCTTACGGCCGAGAAGGTCGTGGAATTCCATTCCACACCAGGGCAAGGAGGACTGCTCGTCCTCATCCTCCTTGCATCCACCATAACGCCCCGGCGAAGTTACATGCATTGAGTACGGGCCTTGTGCTTATGGATAAATCGCTAACACTTCCGATGGTACATCCTGTACCCCGAAAGTTAGCCTGACATCCATGTCTGCCTCACGCTATTTATTCCAACGCCCTGCGGCAACTTCCAACG
>PJEL010001436.1_pt1 | contig 24121 bp, 16 predicted proteins | sample 1853271 | NCBI WGS metagenome assembly PJEL01 (sample SAMN08108733, study PRJNA415343) | Invertebrate metagenome, whole genome shotgun sequencing project. | host: Globobulimina | place: Sweden: Gullmar Fjord | collected 2015-08
CTTGTTTCTATTATCCCTGTTTATATTTTAATGACTTATGCTGGCGCGCAAGTACTAGCGTGGATATTATTCGCCTTATTTGTTGGTTTAGCTTTTATACTATTAAAGCAAACCAAAAACGATGGCAAGGTTGCTTTTGAACGGGTAATTGCTTGTCTTATCATGTTCGTTTTCAACGTTATTTTCTTTATGTTTTTCGAACAAGCAGGCAGCTCCTTTACCTTTTTAGCGCAAAACATTGTTGATAGAAGTATTACCGAAGTTGTTGAATTTAAAATTGCTTGGTTTCAATCGGTCAATTCAGTAGCAATATTAATTTTTGCACCGCTCGTTTCTGCGCTTTGGATATTCATGCATAAGAAAAAAGTAGAACCGAGCATTCCGCGTAAATTTGCCTTAGGACTATTAGGTACTGGACTTGGCTTTTTAGTATTAGTGTATGCGCTAGAAAACTTACTTGATGCCAATAACATGATCCCGATTTGGCCACTAGCAGCCTGCTACGTATTACACACTATTGGCGAACTATGCTTATCACCCATTGGTTTATCAATGGTAAGTAAGTTAGTACCCGCTTCGTTGGCTGGCTTTGCATTTGGAGGCTGGTTTTTAAGTACGGCTATTGGCAACAACTTTTCAGGGATATTAGCTGGCTCAATGAGTGGTGAAACGGGCATGACAGTCGCATCAGCATTAAGTGGTTTTACCTTTAGCTTTTGGTTACTGACGTTGGGCGGCACATTGCTATTTATTATCGGACCCAAGATTAATAAACTCATGCATGGCGTGAAATAATAATAAGCTCAATATTATACCAGTTTCATTAAGTTTGTGATCTTGTTGTGCGTAGGAAAAATAAATCAAGGTAAGGCGCTCGATTGATCAATAGTTGGCTATTGGGATTGAAAGCAATGCAACCTTGGATTATTTTAACCAGCACGAGTGGGCAATAACTGAATGGAATTGATATTAGGTCGTTTCGACGATATGAAACGACCTAATTTATGCACTTACTTTATGAATAAATAAGTAACCTTCAGCAACTACTTTTTCACGCAGTGCCTTATGCTTGAATGTTTAAACCTAGTGACTTTATCTAGCTTTTATCTAGGCGCGTCCGCACAGTTTTCCGGCATAGAAACAATGTCACTAGCATATGTCGCACGTAATATATCTAAGTGGGCACAGGGAATATTATCATTGCCATTTAACAGCAGTTGATTAATGGCATCAAACCCGTTGAGCAAATCAACGCCAGTATTAATATCGTTATACAATAGTGATAGTTCAACCATTTGGGCTAACTTGGCAAGTGCAGAAACATCATTGATGCTATTTACAGACAGATTTAAAACAACCAAGTTTTTGAGCTTTGCCAATGCCGATACATCTCTAATGTTATTACTGTATAAAGATAAATGATTTAATTGCATCAACTCAGCAAGCGGTGCAATATCTGAAACGCTATTTCGGTTTAATTGCAATCGCTCTAACCCAATCATGCTAGCAATACTCGATATATCTTCAATGCCGTTATTCTCAATAAGATCTAGATCTTTCATTTGAGTCAAAGATTGCAGCGCCGAGATATCTACGATGGAATTATTGGCTAAGAATAATGTCTGTAACTGCGTTAAGTCTGATAGAAAGGAAAGATCTGTCAAACGGTTTAAACCCGCATTCAAAAATGTCAATTGGCTCAAACTAGCAACCGATGTTAAATCACTTAATTGATTGCCGAATATATTCATATGATTCAAGTTAATGAAGGATGACAAGCCAGTTTAATTTTCTATGCCATAAAAGCTACAATTAAGCGTTAAAAACTCATCGGCATAAATATAGTTGTTGTCGTCACTATCAACGCACTGTTTTAAACTAGCGTCTGGAAAATCAATACTGGTAACTAATTTTCGACTTGGATCAACGACAACATTAACGACTCGTATTGAACTAGCAACATTTCCGCTCAGATCAGTCGCGCTATAGGTAAGCGTATAACTGCCTATCATACTTGTGTCTACCGCACCGCTAATTGTAGTTTCGAGTTCACCATCAATTTCATCAATGACCGTAACGCCTGCTTCAATATAAACACCCCCTTGATAAACCTCAGCAGGATTCTCTCCTAATATTGTTATCATTGGCGCGGTTGAGTCAGGTGCCACAGTGACCATTCTTGTTTTTTTTGCGGTATTGCCTGCAACGTCAGTTGCAGTATACGTAAGGAGATATTCACCCAATTTTTTCGGGTCTACCTTGCCATCAGTAATAACATTAACAACACCATCAATATCATCTGTCGCAGTAGCGCCAGCATCTATATAAGTGCTATTTTTTATAACAGTCACATTAACATCGCCCAAAAGCGTTATTACTGGCGCAGTAACATCAAGCTGTGATTTAGTACCATTACCTCCGCCACAGGCAGTAACAGTAAAGAGCAAACTAATAGAAAGTTTCATTACCCATGAATTATAATACTTTGTTGCCATAACCTAGACTTCCTACTCTTTATTAAATTATTTTAACGCGTTAACTTGAACACATTTTGTGCAGTAAATTATTCCAAACATATTACTGTATAAGCTTTTTTTTTGCCTATAATTTACAAAAACTTACAGAAGTAGTATTAAATTTACCTCACTGGCATATGTACCCAAATTTAAATTCCAAACAATTGCTCTCCACAGTAGTTATTTCATGCTCGATATCGGCTGAGTGCCAATTTTACACTCGACATAACCTGAAATAAATTGGTAAGTCACACCCTTTTCACCGCCTATAATATGCATGAAAAATCTACAATTTGATTACATTTTTTTTGTATATTATCTTTGCAACCGACCTTGCGGTCGGTTAGAATAATCTTATACTAGTTTTACCATTTTTAGAGATACCCGCATGAGAGATGCAGAGCAAACCCGTCAAAAAATACTTGAAATAAGTGCCGATGAAATTCATAAAAAAGGTTTCACCGCAACTAGCTTGTCTTGTATTTTAACGCGCTGTGAAATATCAAAAGGCGCTCTGTACCACCATTTTTCCAATAAAATGGAACTGGGTTATGCCGTGTTTGAAGAAGTTTATGCGCCCGCTTTTATCGCGCTTTGGCAACCGCCAGTACAATCAGAAGATCCCATTCAAGGTTTATCTGACTTTTTCAACTCGATGTCAAAAGAAATGAGTTGTGACGAAGTGGTTTGTGGCTGCCCTTTGAATAACCTTTGTCAGGAAATGTCAGGCGTTGATGAAGGTTTTCGCGTGAGAATTCTAGCAATGCAGCAGCAGTTGAACCAACTAATTGCTGACAACTTAGACCGTGTTAAAACACAATTGAAGCCAGACCTTGACTTCAGCCAAATTGCTTACTTTATTGTCTCTACCTTTCATGGCTCTTCAAGCTTAAGCAAAAGTTCGTTAAATAAAGAACTGTTCGATAAAGTTATTAAAGAGCTATGTCGATATTTGCAACAATTAAAGTTGTCTTCATAAACGCAAAAGTTGCTAAGGTAACAATTCTTAACACTTTATCTTCTATCTTAAGCCTAAAAAACATTTACATACCGCGCGGTCGGTATGTATAATACTCAATAATATAAATATCTACTATAATTTAACGTTAACTATCCAAGGGTCATCATGAAAAAGTTACTACTACTTGTTGTATTGTTCACTGGTATAATATCGAACAGCTATGCCGCTGCGCCTGCAACTTCTCCATATCAAGTAATAGAAGTAACAGGTAATAAGCTATTTGCAAGAATTGCTAATAATCAAGATGCACTACAGAAATTTCCAGAGCTAATGCGTGAAATTGTTGAAGAAGAGTTAATGCCATCGATTGACTATAAATATGCTGCTTTTAAAATTCTTGGCAAGCACTTGAGAAAATCGACGAAAGTACAACGAGCAAAATTTGTTACCGCGATGCGTTCATACTTAGTGCGTACATATGCTGGCGCACTAACGCAATATCATCAACAAAAAGTAATGTTTGAACCTGAAAGTAAGCTAAAAGCCAAAGCAAAATCAGCCTCTGTTGATGTAAAAATTGTTGATGCTGGCAAACCAGATATTAAAATTACTTTTCAAATGCGTAAAGATAAAAAATCACAGCAATGGAAAGCTTACGATATGGTTGTTGAAGGCATATCTTTAGTGAGCAGCAAGCAGGCTGAATTTAATCGCAAAATATCAGAACTAGGTTTAGACCAAGTAACATTAGAATTGGCTTCAATCGCAAAATAAATTAGCCATGGTTTTCTCAATAAAAAAGACGCTATTTAGCGTCTTTTTTACTTTTACCCCTAAAACCATTTAGTTAATCGACATAGCTGATGTTATGGTTATTTCGGAGACCTTATTAGCCTCAATATCAGCTTCAGTAAAGCGCAATGGCCTAAGTTGAGGTTGTTGTGAATATAACAAGGTTTGATCTAAGTTATGCTCACTACCATACTCTGACGATTGTGAATAACTCAGTAAGCCCTTTGCAACAGGGCCTTGTTCAGTAAAGTTTACTACCGTCATCCAACTACTACCGTAATTAATGTGGTAGCCTTTGCCTTCTGCACTTAATATTGAATCACTATTTTGTGCAGGATAAACATGTCGACGTAATAACGAACCATCATTACCGGTACGAGTATTGAAAACATTAAAACCACCTTCAATATTGTGTGCCCCTGCCCATGGTATTTTCACGCCTGCGGCACTACCGTCTGGCAAGCTACGTTCAACAAATTGCACACTACCTAGTGTTGCATCTAAAGCAAGGCCCGCTGATTCAACATTGACTATTGCTTGGGCAAATTGCTCAAGTGTTGTCGTATTATTCATTAAGCCACTTGGCGTTGTGGTCGCCTTTTCTACAGAAAATTCTTCCTGCCATTGCGGGTTCTTGTTGAATAAAAAGGCGAACTCTCGGAACAAATGTGCTGAGCTGCTGTTTTTATTCATTGTGCCGTCCCAAAGCGCTAATGCAGTGCAGCCGGCGCTTACATCAATATTTTGTCCGCTAATGCTTACGGGTGTACTTCCTTGCGTTTGGCAAACGGTTAATAGTTCTGACAAGATGCTTTCGCTAAGGTAGCTACGATTACTTAGCAGCGCTTGTTCAACTTCCTCGGGACTAAATAAGCCATCACTCCCAGCACTGTCAGCAAGTATTTTATGTGCAAGCCGAGATCGTAACGACTGCTGATTCCCAACTTGACCATATAAAGGTGATGCATCAACGATAGGAGCATTTGCGTTCGTTAACCAGAAACTATCATTGGAATTTTGTACGTAATCCGTACCCGAATACTTAGGCGCATTGGCATAAGGTACTGGTCGTTCGAAATCAAATGCCGATAAGAATCCAGGTAGTACCGTGAAGCCCGCAGCCTGCTTGGCACCGATAAGCAGTGGATTTGTGGTCATTTCAGTGATCGCGGTACTCGATAAATTTGGCACCGTTGAATCATCGATATAAAAAACATTGCCATCTGCATCAGCTGACATTGTATTGTTAAAAATCACGCCGTCGTAATCTTGAAATGCCTGTTTAAATTCTGCCATATTACCCGCTAAATTCATTGCGAGCCAATGGTCAACAATATCTGTATTCCCTAAGTTCGCATCTTTGATTGCAAAGGCATTACCACCTGGACCCCACTCAAAGCTTCCAGGCACAACCACCATAGGGCCATGATGCGTTGAATAGCTTTTCTTCGCCAATTTAATGGTTTGTCCGGGTGCAACAGCAACATCAATCACAAACTCTTTGCTGGTAATTAAACGATTTGCACCATCAATTACCTGCGACATTTGCTGTGGATCATTTGGATTTAACGATAACTGATAAACAACAAAATGCTCAGCAGATGAAAACGTATGCGTCCAAGCGACATTCTCATTAAAACCTATATTCACCACGCCAGGCATACCGGTTAGCGACCCCCCCATAACATTTAAGTGATCAGGTATGGTGATATGAAACTGCCAAAACCGTAAATTGCCAGTATGTGGAAAATGTGGATTGGCAAGCACCATACCCTTACCATTTTCGGTTTTATCTTTACCTAAGCCCCAACCATTAGAGCCTAAATCACTAGGATTCTTTTCTGGTAATGTTATTAGTGGCTTTGAACTGATTTTAAAATTACTGGCATTTGCACTTTGTGGATATGGTAAAAAGCTTTCTCCAGGAGGAGCCGCTAGAAACATTGGCCCAAGAAAGTTTGCAGCACCAGGCAACAAAGCAATACCTAGGGAATAAGTAAACATATCAATATCGGTTATCGGCTGTACCCAAGGCATACTAGCGCAAGCACCATCAATATTTTCGACTCCTGTATCAGCCAAATATTTGTTATAGCCTTGTGCATAGCCAGACAATAATGCTTGGCTATTAGCTGAAAGTGATTTGATATTTTGTTCTGCGTGTTCTTTGATACCTAAAGTTAAAAAACCGAAATCGTTGATTAAGTGGCTTGAGTCGCCTGAAGTTGGCACCATATCGGGACCATAATATTTCGACCGTTGGGAATTATATTTGATAATTTGATCGGCCAATATACAGATATTATCTTTAGCAAAAGCATAGCCAACGCCATATGACATACTTTCAAGATTATCAGCTGTTACGTGTGGCACACCGAAGTCTGTCCAACGAATATTAGCGCTTAAGACACCATCGCTATCAAATGAAGGAACAGGCACTGGCTGAACTACAGGAGGAGTCACCGGCTCTGGCGTAACAGGCTCTGGCGTACCTATATAAGTATAATCGCCCCCACCACATGCTGCTAATGCAATTGATAAAGTTAATAGGGAAAACGGTGTACGTAACTGTCGAAGTAAATATTTCAAAACAAGCCCCTTACTATTTAATTATTATTTTTTTATCCACAGCCATAGACTGATCGTACCAGACATAGTTGCACACTATTCAACCAAGCTCAAACAGTTACTTGTTTAAAAATAGAGCAGGTAGACTAATATTCTTTTAAAATACAATACTAAAAGGAACTTACGACAACAGTTCTGCAGTAGCTGTATTACCAGTTTGGTTAAGTTTGTGAGCTTGCTGTGCGTAAAAAAAATATTTCAGAGCAAGGCACTCGATTGAATAATAAGCTAGCGATTAGGATTGAGAGCACAGTTTTTTAGTTCCAGACAAAACCTAAGTACTCACATCCATGTGAGCAACGCTGATATGGACTATTTTAACAAGTACAGGTGAGCAACAATTTAATCAAATTGGTATAACGCCTACTGCTATTACTCCTGCTCACTAGTAGTACTTACTTGTTCATTTAATACTTTCTAAGGCTATAGATTTACGACCCCACCATTATTAAAGAAAGCGCCATATGACCTTAAAATGCAAAACGCCTGATGCTGTATCAGGCGTTTTAATTTAAAACTTGTCAATCCATACTAGGATCGAGTAACTAAGTTACTACTAAAGTTACTTAGTTACTGGACATAGCTGATGTTATGGTTATTTCTGAGACCTTATTGGCCTCAATATCAGCCTCAGTAAAGCGCAATGGCCTAAGTTGAGGTTGTTGTGAATATAACAAGGTTTGATCTAAGTTATGCTCACTACCATATTCTGAAGACTGTGAATAACTCAGTAAGCCTTTTGCAACAGGGCCTTGCTCAGTAAAGTTTACTACCATCATCCAACTGCTACCGCTATTGATATGATAACCACCTGCCTCCGCACTCAATTCTGAATCAGCATTTTGGGCGGTATAAGTATGGCGGGGAATTCCTGTACCATCATTCATCGTTAACGGGCTAAAAACATTAAAACCACCTTCTATATTATGAGCGCCAGCCCATGGTATTTTAACACCTGTAGCACTACCGTTTGGTAAACTACGCTCAACAAATTGCACGGTACCTAACGTTGCATCTAAAGCAAGCCCTGCAGATTCAACATTGACAATCGCTTGTGCAAACTGTTCAAGCGTAGTGGTATTATCCACTAAACCGCTGGGCGTTGTCGTTGCATTATCTGCTGAAAACGCTTTCTGCCATTGCGGATTCTTATCGAATAAAAAAGCAAACTCTCTGAACAAGTGCGCCGAACTACTGTTTTTATTTAACGTTCCGTCCCATAGCGCTAATGCTGTGCAACCAGCGCTAATATCAACACTTTGCGCGCCAACATTCACCGGCGTACTTCCCTGAGCTTGACATATAGCGAGCAACTCGGTGAGAATATTTTCCGCTAAATAACTACGGTTGTTGAATAAAGCCTGTTCAACTTCTTGCGGGTTAAATAAACCATCACTGCCAGCACTATCAGCCAAAAGTTTATGCGCCATACGTGAACGCAAAGACTGCTGATTATCAACGGCGCCATACAGGGGCGATATTCCGGTAATAGGCGCATTAAGATTTGTTAGCCAAAAGCTGTCATTCGAATTTTGTACGTAATCAGTACCTGAATATTTAGGCACATTACTGTACGGCACGGCACGTTCGAAATCAAAAGCGGATAGGAATCCCGGTAATAACGTAAAACCTGCTGCTTTTTTTGCACCAATAAGTGCAGGATTAGTCGTCAGTTCTTTAATTGCCGTTTCAGTTAAATTTGGCACTGGTGAATCATCAACATAATAGACATTACCGGCAGAGTCAGCCGACATAGTGTTGTTAAAAATAACGCCATCGTAATCTTGGAATGCTTGTTTAAACTCATCGATATTACCTGACAAGTTCATCGCCAACCAATGGTCAATAACATCTACGTTAGCTAAAGTAACATCCTTAATAGCAAAAGCACTGCCACCTGGACCCCATTCAAAATTGCCAGGTACAACAATCATTGGCCCATGATGTGTGGAGTAACTCATTTTAGCTAACTTAATAGTTTGTCCGGGGGCGACAGCAACATCAATAACCAGCTTTTTAGCTGTAATTGAACGATTGGCACCATCTATCACTTGTGACATTTGCGTAGCGTCATCAGGATTTAAGGTTAATTGGTAAACCACAAAGTGCTCTGCAGATGAGAACGTATGTGTCCAAGCAACATTGTCATTAAAGCCAATATTCACCACCCCGGGCATACCTGTTAATGAGCCGCCCATAACATTCAAATGCTCAGGAATAGTAATATGGAACTGCCAAAAACGTAGATTACCCGTATGTGGAAAATGGGGGTTAGCGAGTACCATACCTTTCCCATTTTCTGTTTTATCTTTCCCTAGCCCCCAACCATTTGAGCCGTTCTCTCCAGGATTTATTTCTGGCAACCCTATTACTGGTTTAGACTCTTGTTGGTAGCTGGCTGTAGCATTAGCACTATCAGGAAAAGGGGCGAAACTTTTTCCTGGTGGTGCGGCAATAAACATAGGACCTAGAAAATTTGCTGAGCCAGGTAGTAAAGCAATGCCTAGCGAGTATGTTAAAACATCTAGGTTTGTAATTGGCTGTACCCATGGCATATTGGCACATGCGACATCAATATTTTCAACACCAGTATCGGCTAAATATTTATTATATCCTTGAGCATATCCTGACAACAAAGCTTGGCTATTAGCAGACAATGAGCTGATATTATTTTCAGCGTGCTCTCTAATACCTAATGTCAAAAAACCAAAATCATTGATTAAATGCTCAGAATCTCCCGAAGACATTACTTTGTCAGGTCCCAAGTATTTTGCCCGCTGTGAATTGTACTTAATAATTTGGTCAGCCAAAATACAAATATTGTCCTTCGCAAAGGCATAGCCAACACCATAAGACATACTTTCCAGGTTATCGGCTGTCACATGCGGAACACCGTAATCTGTCCAACGAATATTTGCCGACAATACACCGTCACTATCAAATGATGGCACAAGTGTTGGTTGAGCGGGTGGAGGTTGAACAGGCTCGGGCGTAACAGGCGCAGGTGAACCAATATAGGTATAATCTCCACCGCCACATGCAGATAATAGGGAAATTAGGCTAATAATTGCAATTGGTTTTAATGTGCTTTTGATAGAATAACTCAAGACAAACTCCTTCTTTATTTTATTATTTTTATAATGTGTAAAATATCCTTATAGCAGTCATGTTTGCATAATAAACAATCAAGCTCAAACAATTATTGATTCTATGAATAAAACTCATGCCTAACGAGAACAACGCTTATGATTAAAAGATTCCCATGATGATAATATTAACTAATGACTTATCTTAAATGTCTGCATTTTAGTCGTTTTAGTATAAGCCCATCCCCAGATACGATTGGTTGTAGTAATCATATATCATTGAAATAAATACTTTACATTCTAGTTATCTATCACAAATAAAATATAAAAATCATATTATTACCTCCGTGATATTATTAACGGCTAAACTCGTCACTTAAAGTTCCGTTTCCTACTTATGAGGGTAGTACCGTAAACAAAAGCCGACAAAATAACTTACTGATTCAACTAAATAAAAATATCAAAAATTTCTCGTTCAGTGACATTTAATCCTATAATGATAAATATCATTTAAATTGGCCGCGCTATTGATGCTTGCTCCAACACCAACAAATAATGAAAAAAGCCGTTTAGCATCTTTACAGGACCTTAAAATATTAGATACGGCTCCTGAAGAAAGATTTGATCGTGTAACTCGCTTAGCAAAGAAGCTATTTAGTGTGCCTATTGCCTTAGTGAGTTTAGTTGACGCAAACCGGCAATGGTTTAAATCTTCCGTTGGCCTGGACGCCCAAGAAACGCCAAGAGAAGTTTCATTTTGCGCTCATGCTATTCATCGCAACCAAACCTTTGTTATCGAAGACGCAAGCAAAGATAAGCGTTTTTGCGACAACCCATTAGTGCTTAATGACCCTTTTATCAAGTTCTATGCCGGTCACCCAATAACCGCTCCATCAGGAGAGAACATAGGTACGCTATGTATTATTGATACAAAAACTAGAGTATTAAGTGATGACGATTTAGCTGCATTAACTGACTTAGCTGCTTTGGTGACGGATGAGTTTATATATTTACAACTAACCACAATGGATGAATTGACTAATATTACTAATAGAAGAGGTTTTAAACGTTTAGGCCAACATTGTCTTGATATGGCAAATAGACAAAAGACTTCATGTCACTTGGTTTATTTTGATCTTAATAAATTCAAATTATTTAACGATAATTATGGCCATGCCTTAGGAGATAGTGTTCTTAAAGCCTTTGCTGAACAGATGAGCAATACCTTTAGGTCATCTGATGTTTGCGCAAGATTCGGCGGTGATGAATTTATTGTCTTATTGACGAATACAGAAAAAACAACTGCTCAGCAAGCAATTGAGCGTTTCTCGAGTAATCTAACCACAATTAGTAAACGCTTAGCGTTGCCATATCCAATTACATTTTCTTATGGCATTGTTACCTACAATACTAAAAAGCATAGAGATATTGAGCATTTAATCAATGACGCCGACCAAGTGATGTATAAAAATAAACAAGGCCGCTGATGCAAGTCAATAACGGTAATACTCCCCCTTAAAATATTTAATATCTTGTTCAACTAACGCTTACCCCAGCCCAAGTTTCCTCTCGACACTTTCCCGTGACAAAATTGATACAACATTTAACCTAAATAAAATAATTAACAAAAAAATAGTATTGCCGCTAAACTCAAGTGTAGCGCGCTATAAAAGTTCGACGACATTTGACTAAAGTCAGCTCAAGGTTAGCTATAGGATGATTTATAGTTTGCTAATATTTATAATGTTATGGAATTTTTATCATTATGTATTCCGTTGAAAACTGGTTTCTTGAACAAAGTATTGCACAAGACACACTAAAAATTTGGCAGGAACTCGTCAATTTAATGGCTGAGTTATGCCACACTCCTGCAGGCTTCATCGTCCAGATGACAGAAAAAGGCTATCAAGTTGTCATTGCCAATCAATCAGCAGAAAACCCCTATCCCGCAGGCGGCGTTATTCCAACAGAAACTAATATATTTTGCCGTAAGGTTGTTGAAGAAAATAAACCTTTATATGTGAACAACGCAACACGGTTAAAAGAGTGGCAATCTAACCCTGAAGTTTCTGATGATAAATTCAACTCCTATTTAGGCTTTCCTCTATATTGGCCGAGCGGAAAAGTATTCGGCACCATTTGTGTGATGGATTTTAAAATCACCAATTATGACGATAGATACTATCGATTGCTCGGCCATTTTAAAGATATGGTTGAACGTGAGTTAAAGTTACTAGAACAAAATATCTATATAGAGCAACTATCAACACATGATGATTTAACCGGTTTATTAAATCGAAGAGGCTTTAAAATGGCGTTACCAGAACGTTTAAAGCTCGCACACCGCCACAAAGAGAATATTGCAGTTTGTTATTTTGATCTCGATAAATTGAAAAAAATTAATGATGAGTTAGGCCACCAAAAAGGTGACGAAGTTATAAAATTCTTCGCTGAGGCATTAAATAAAAGCCTGCGTAAAACAGATATCACTGCTCGCTTCGGCGGTGACGAATTTGTTGCCATTATCTGTATGGAACATAGTGATGAGTTTTCATCAATAATTGAGCGTTTAACGGCTATTATTAATAGTAATAAAGATATTATTACTATTGAATATAGCTTGGGTGTTGTCATGATTGAACACGATAAACTATTAGATATTGATATTAAAAAAGTGCTCTATGAAGCCGATAAGTGCATGTATGCAAATAAACGTACCAAAAAGGAGTAATATTTATTTAATTATCATCTTGCCCTTTCACTAACTAGCCTGAGCTTATCAGTAATAATACAGCACAGAGAAATTATCCCACCAAGACCATAAAAAGGCAAGCAAACATTAAATACTATGCTCTTTTCTTATCTACTTTTAAAAATTAACTCCATATTTCCTCAAGTATTACCTTCCCGAATAAAGCTTTATCGAGCATAGCTTTACAACATTTAGTCTGTACGGGTAAGTCTTTAATAATCACTCAATGATCAGCAAATCACTTCGCTTAACTTTAATCTATGTCTTCACTTTCAGCTTGCGATTCATACTCTTGCTCAATCGCTGGCAAACCATCTTTTGCTGCAAAATATATGCTAATGGGCTCAGAATAGTTAGGTACATCATCATAACTAAACACCGAATAATATTTTTCGACATTTGCATTGGCAAAATTATCATAAGTAAAATTATCTGGGCCACCATAAAGCTTAACACCGTCAATAGGTGATTTAGGTGGGTGGAAACGATTCCTTACCACTACGTTACCAACAAAATCAGCGTCACTTGGGTTATCCCACATGAGTTTTGTCATACCATTTTCTAGCATGGTAGATAAATTAGTCGCTGCTTTAATCGGGTTTTTTCTTCGCTCAATGTATTCAATAACCAACTCTGGTAAGTGCTTGTCGTCTTCACCACACCAACTCACAAATTCATCATATTCAGTTGATGAAGCCGTCGCTCGAATAATAAGGTAGCAAGGTTGATTTTCTTTATGCAAAATTTCTAGATTCTGTCGGCAGTAGCTGTCAAAAATAAAATGATGGGTTTTCTTCTCTTGCAATTGTTGATTACTCACTTCATAACCAATGAACTCTTTTTTCTCTCGCTCTTTAACACTTTTAAAATCAATGTCTTTGAGCTCTGCAAGTTCAATCGTAAAGCGGATATCTTTTTGCGTGCTTAATGCTGACATATTGCGCATTATCAAATATGCGTTGGTGATGACCGTTCTATCGGCCGCAGGCAAACTCTCTAGTGTAAATGCCATTTGGCCATAGATAATTTCGCCTTGTTTATCAAAACCAGATCTTAATTTGTTCTCGACAAGCTTATCAATGGTGATGGTATTTAATGCCGTAGGCGATAACTTAATTTCTTGTGGCGTACGGCTATAAATTAAGTGCAAATTAGGCCGGTAATGAATACCTGCACCAAATTTTCCATAACCAATATCGAATTGCATGACTTGTGAATCAGCGCCTAAAGGTAACGCTCTTGGCCCTTCTACACGCAATAAAATTTGTCCTGACTTAATAGCTTTTTTTAGTAAAAGACGTTCCGTTATATTAAACCGCCACTCACTCCAAATCCCTTGAGTGAGTTGCTCGGATGTAACCGCCTGTCCAAGCGTTTGCATGGGAAGCGCTTTATTTATTTGCTCAAAACAAGTTATGTCATTAACGTCATTAAAATCCAGTAAAGAAACACTCCATTCACCAAAACTTTCAACTTTGGCATTCACTCGATTCATCGGGTATAAGGAAAAATTGGCTAATTTGATAATCGCATCATCAGGAATATTATTCAGGTCAAAAACAATAACACCATAGCAAATGCCCCTGCGTTTATTTACGCCAACAAACAGTGAGTTATGACCAAAATGCTCACGATTTTTTTCCGTATTGTATTGACTGACATAGCCAACCTCTTGATTAGTTGGAAACAATGCCCGTGAAAAGTCATCTCTGGCTAATTGCGTTTTTACTTTTAATTCCGGGCTAAAGGGAGACTTTAAATTGTTAACACGGTCAACGGCTCGAATATTGTAATAATAGTTTTGGCCACTTTTTAGCTGTACATCATTAAATGAAAGGCCTCGTGTTATGGCTAGTAATGTTTCATCGCAGCACGCGGACTTTAGCTGTTGTGAACGGTATATTTCAAAGTTAACCTCTAAATTGTGGTCATAATGCCAACTCAGTTCGGTGCTCGTGCTATCAACATCAACAATAGAAAACTGCTCAGGCCTTTTTGGTGCAAGCTCGGAGTAACTTATTGCCTCAGTTAGCGCATGCAAAACTGCAGGTATATTTTCATCAACACTCTGTGACATATTAATTAAGTAGTCTGGAATATTACGGCTACCAACCTCAACCACGACAGCTAAAATACCCAATGAATAATAATATTCCCGACCACTGCCATGAATTAAGTTAGCTGGGGGTTTCCCTCGATGAATACCATATTTTCTGCCTGTTACTTTAAATATCTCACGGTTCATATTGGCACATAATATATTCAAATCTGTACCATCTAACTCGGTTTCATGATTGAACTTATGAGCAGGAAAGAACACATTTCCTTGCGAGTGGTAATCTAGCGCCAAGGTAATATTTTTATGTGCTAAAACGAAATCACGAATGGCACAAGACTCAGGCTCGGAAAAGGCTGCTGGGCCGGCATAAGTATTTAAGCTTGTATCTGAATTATGTTTAAACCTAACCGGAAAGTTTCTATTTAAATCAACACCATAGCTACCATCATGATTTTTTCTTCGGTTTTTACGCCAGAAAGAAAAATGATTACGTGAATATTCAAAACCGTCGGGGTTTAAGCAAGGCACCATATAAAGTGTATTACGTGTCAACGCCTGCTTTAGCTTTGGATTAAATCTATAATTATTGATAACGTAGTCAATAAATTTAATCGCAAGCTCATTCCCTATCCATTCTCTGGCATGAACGGTACCCGTGTAGAGTAAAGCAGGTTTATGGTCGGCATATTCAACATCCAACGATATTGTTACCAACACAATAGGCCTGTGCTCCCAAGTTTCCCCAATACGACGTAATTGGATCAAATGCGGATTTTCTGCCATGCTTTTTTCAAGAAAGGTCAGTGTTTGCTGATAAGATGCATATTGCTTTTTCATAATTTCCCTTAACTTACTAACCGCTAAAAATATTTCCGTTCATCATTCGCGTATTCAACAGCAACGGTTTGCTGCCAATGCAAAACAATAGTGTCTAGCTTTTTTTCTTTGAGATTTTTAACTTGCAGAAAGTGATTGGGGTGTAAGTTTAAGGCCTCAAGCGTACCTTGAACGCCTAGAGTGGTAATAATTGATAAATATAGCTGCTTCCCTATACCTTTTATTGATTGAAAAAAATCATTTAACTGACTTTCATCTAATTCAATAAATGGTAATGTTTTTTCTTCTAACGCTATAGATTCATTGTCTTCTAGACCACTATCATTAACCAATGCTTGCCCGTTTTCGACCTCGCCCTGATAAGTAGTTGATTTATAATTGTCTTGGAAATTCCAACATTCACTAGGCCATTCTTCAAACGCTCGTAACTCAACAGGTAGCATCTGGTATTGCTCTTTTGTCAGTAAGGCAAGATTATCTGCGCAATCTTCACTCGCAGTATATTCTCCAAAAGTAATATGGCGCATTGTTCGTAACAGCTGACTCTTTAATTTCCCGAGCTCTTCCCAGTTGTAAAGCGGTATATTAGGCTTGCTAGCGGTTTGGGGAGAGAGCGTCCAGATAATATATTGTCCGATCCAGTCTCTAATGTACGGGAACGCAGCAAAAGCCGTAGCGCATTCAAGAATACGAAACTTACCATCATAGCCCTGTGCTATATCGCACGCCCAATACTCAGCATTTGAAGCCTTGGAAGCTTTTACCGCAATATCTAACGCTGCTTTCGGGACGTTAGCATAATCAATAGCACCGCCTTGACTCGTATTAGTGAGCCACTCACCTTCCGGTGGCCGTCGCCAAAAGGCACAAACGGGCTTATGTCCTACTAACATAATGCGAATGTCTGCCACCATAGGAACAAACTCTTGCACATATACTGGGTAGTAACGTTTTTCAGCAAGCAATAGTTTTGCTTGCTGAAAGCTATCAACTTTATGAACAAAATACCCACCGTAATTTGATGGGCCATAAGATTTTTTGATAATTTTGGGATATTGACAATTCTCAAGGCAGCGTAAAGCGGATTTTTTGTCGTAAAAAACATCTGTTTTAGGGATTGGTAACTGATATTTTTTACAAAAATTGGTCACATTCTCTTTCGATTTATTAGCGAATTGTGCATCAAGTGATGGGATAAATTTTACCTGTGGTAGCGCCCTAGATATTTCACGAAAAGTTTCATACGCGGTTGCGGGTATATTGCCAATCAGTACATCTATCTTCTTTTGTTTAACTTCATTTATAAAACGATTTTTATCATTTCCCCAATGATAAACCACTGATTCTATTTTAGTTGGCCAAGCTTTAAAATTAGATGCATTAAAAAAACGTAAAACATGATCGAGATAAACAAAAGCCAATTTTGGCAATTCTTTAGAGTGTTGCTGTTCCATAGTATAATTCCAATGTTGTTTAAATTTTAAATTAACCCTGTGCGACACGAGTGATTAAATCGACAATTTTATTAATTTTTAACTGATTAAATGCTAAGCCTAATTGCTGTTGTTCAGGGGTTGCAAAGGCTGGAATCCCATTAATTTCCAGCACGATATATTGTTCTCGCTCTAAATCATAAATTAGGTCAACGCCAGCTATCTCTAAACCAGTGATCGCCGCGGCGTTAATCGCTATCGCGATGGCTTCATCACTTGGCTCTCGCAAAATAATACTACCGCCGCTGGTAATGTTTGTTTTCCAACTATCTTTTGGCGCTTGTCTGCCATAGCAACCGACATATTGGCCATCAACGATATCGATACGATAATCCGTCATATCATAATTAATGTATTTTTCGACATAGAAATAAGGAATATTGGTCTGCTCGAGAAAAGGAAAAAGCATATCAAGTGCACGCTCATTCTCAATTTTAACGATCCCCATACCGCCCCAACCATCGGTAGGTTTATAGATCAAGCGGTCTCCCCAATCTTTCAAAGTTTTCTTAAGCCCTTTTTTATCACCACGTCTTAACATTCTATATTCTGCCGTGGTCACTCCCGCTTGATTCAATTTATGAGAGGTTCTGAACTTATCCTCTGTTAGTGCAAAGGAAGTAAAGTTATTCAAACAAGGAATAGCTTCATTGAGTGTTTGGTATAAATACATTTGATACTGTGTTTGTTTGCCCGCGTTATATGAAAAAAAGGCATCAAGCTCCTCCATAGCGGTACCACGACATATTATTCGACCATTGGTCGCTCTTGCATTCGTCAAATTTAAATCACTAACCACCGCAATATCACGTTCTTGTAACTGATGAACTATTTCATTTTGAATAATTTCACCACCACCGTTTTTATACATCCACATACCGACTTTGCACTTAGACATTATTCATCCTTTTGTTAAAACGGCTAACTTCCATATGTTATCGACAAAATAACCCAACTATTTTGTACAATATTTCATCACTACTAATTAGCGTAAATCGTCGTTGTTACTAATATATGACGAAACTACTTTGTCTAAAAACCTTCATAAATCTGTCGTTAAATTGCCTTATAAAACCGATGAAATATCCCCGACATTGGATTATTTAAGGAACGAATATGTCTCAATCTCTCGACCTGGCGCAAACAAGTGACTTCGCTGAATTATCAGAGCTAATTCAAATAAACTCATATACAAAAAACAAAGCAGGCGTTGATAAGGTTGCTGAAATTTACTCGGCATGGATGCTAGCATTGGGCTTTAAAATTGAGCGTTACACACGCGAAAACATTGGTGACCACGTACTTTATCGCTCTGCTTCATCTACCGGTAAGCGTGTTTTATTACTCGGGCATTTCGATACTGTATTTCCGCCTAACACTTTTGAAGGCTTTTCAGAAGACAATGAATGGCTTTATGGTCCTGGAACATGTGATATGAAAGGCGGAAATTATGTTATTTTAAAGGCACTTAGGCATGTAAAAAGTATGCACGGTGAGATTAAAAACATTGATATTTTGATGGTAAGTGATGAAGAAACAGGTAGTGATGATAGTAAACATTTAACCGCCAAAATAGCCAAGAACTATGAACTATGCTTAGTTTTTGAGGCTGCTGGCGTACAAGATGAAATTGTTATAGCACGCAAAGGAGTGGCTACATTTCATATCGATATAAAAGGCAAAGCTGCTCATGCCGGTAATCATTACAGTGACGGTGCCAATGCTAATTTAGCAGCTGCACATATGATCATTGATCTATCTTCTCTGACGCGATCCAGTTTTGGTACCACGGTTAATGCCGGCAAAATTACCGGCGGTATTGGCGCTAATACTATTTCCCCCAAAGCATCAATCAGTGTTGAAGCAAGGTTCACCAACAACTCAGAAAAAGATCGGGTTTTAAGTGAAATTGAACGCATAGCGACAACTTCATATGTTAGAGGGACAAAATCCTCATTTTCCGGCGGATTACAGCGTGATGTAATGCAAGCTAATAATAAGCAAATGCGATTAATTACTGAACTTGAAGAAATATTAGGCCAGCCATTTAAGCTAGAAAAGCGCGGCGGAGTCAGTGATGCCAATGTAGTGTCGGCTTTGGGTATACCAACCCTTGATGGCTTTGGTCCATATGGAGATGGTGATCACACCATTAATGAGCGAGCCAGTAAAAAAAGTTTACTACAAAGAATTGATGCCGTAGGTAAGATTTTATTAGCATTTAACGGCGCAAATGCTGAGCGAGTGAATTAATCGCGTGCCTTGCAGTATTATGACAAGCTTTACTCGATGGAATTTATTGTTTTAAACATAACGCTAAGGTTTATATTAGCGCTTAGCAATATCTTGAGTTAGCTTATGTCCTGAGCCATTGAGTTGCTCGTATTAACATAAAATATTAAGCATTAAGCAACATAGTGGTTATGCGACGAGATATTTTATAAAAATCATTATACCAGTTTCATTAAGTTTGTGATCTTGTTGTGCGTAGGCAAAATAAATCAAGGTAAGGCGCTCGATTGACCAATATCTGGCTATTGGGATTGAACGCAACGCAGCCTTGGATTATTTTAACCAGCAAAATTGGGCAATAACTTCATAAAATTGGTATTATGTCACTTGAAAACAAGCATATTTCGTCAAAATAACAGTCATTTCCATTGCACTATTGATAACAGCTAAAATGCTGCTTACTTTATCGCTGATTCAGGAAGCTCAATGCGTATTAGAGCACGTAACTGGGCAAGTTTCAGGTTATTAGAATGGTCATTGGGATATTTTTTTTCAAGTACTAATTTTAATTCATTAGACATGTTTTCACTATGGCATAAAAGGCATTTCTTCTTTACATACATTGGCTTGTAATATAAATAACGGAAGCCTTCTTCTCCTTTAACCTTAGCAGAGAAGTACTCTGAATCTTCAGACGCACTGCTCAGAAAAAAATCTAAAGCGACTATATCTAGACTATCAGGCTTATTAATAGGGTTTCTATATTGATAAGTTGGCCGCTTAATTTTCATGCCAAGATTAAACGACTCAGCCGTTTCGTTAATAATGTTTATCGACTTACTCCACCCTTGAGCCGCGCCAACAAGTCCCACTGATTTAATGTCAGCTAGCATAGTACTCATTAAAGTCTTAGAGACCATACCTGCGGCCTTATCTCCAATATCACTTACTGCTTTGTCTTCAGATGGAGATAGCTTGATTAAGGTTTCATTTTCAGCAAAAGTGGACAGTGAGTAGCAGACTAGCAAAATAAGGGGTATAGCTTTTACAATATAAAACATAATAGTTTTCTCCTTGAAGTATCTTACCAGTATATTGAAAGAGGGCTGGGTCTCAAGGCATTCACACAGGCATTAATATATATCCTTTGTAATATTGATTTACCTCAAAGTATAGTCAGTGCCATTTATATCGTTCGAGATATTTTTTAACATACGGCTTAATTAACTCTTTTTAACTGAATAAAAAAGGGTAATAGCCCTCTCATGCCATTACCCTTTTCGTTGTGCTATAAATGGCTAATATTTAGTACTCATTTCAAATGAAATATCGACACTATTGTGCTGCAATTTATTATATAGTTTTACACTGAACGAATTAATCTCAACTTGTTTTAAGCTTACTCAGTACATTTTCTAAAGCGATGATATCTGTATTAATGATCATAGCACTTTGTTCAGAGGCTTCTGATAACACCAACACTTCTTTAGTTGCATCACCAACAACCACCATATTTCTATTAAGTTCTTCAGATACCTGACTTTGTTCTTCTGCTGCGGCCGCTATTTGAATGATATGCTGAGTCACTTCGCTAATTTGGCTGACGGTATCTTTCATTTTCATAAAGGCTGCATTTGACTTAGTTGCAGCTATCTGAGCCTTATCAGTACCTTGCTCAATAAGGCTTACCGTGGTGGTTACCTCTTCTTGCAAAGAAGAGATGACTTGCGATATTTCATCAACAGAATCAGCCGTTTTTGATGCTAAAGCTCTTACTTCATCAGCAACAACACTGAAACCTCGACCATGTTCACCTGCTCGTGCTGCTTCAATAGCAGCGTTAAGGGCTAACAGGTTAGTTTGATCTGCGATAGCACTGATAACGTCGAGAATTTTTCTTATATCCTCACTACGCATTGATACCGCTTTCACTGCATCCGTTGCCGTCGCCATTTCGTTAGATAAACTGGTAATTTCATTAGTTACTAAAGAAACATCTGACTCAGTTCCTTTAATTGAGTTACTTGCGGCATCAGCATTAGTCGCCGCATTAGAGGCGGTAGTAGCCACTTCTGACGCCGTTGCTGACATTTCAGTGATTGCCGTAACAATGCTATTAACTTCTACTTCTTGTAGAGATATTTGAGCGTGGGTTTGTTCTGCGTTATTCTTACTTTCTTCACTTTGTTCAAGCACTGCCTGACCAGATTTTTTTGCTTGCTCTAATAACTCTCTCACTTTCTCTCTGAATTGATTAAAAGCGATACTTAAACTAATAAGTTCGGCATGGGAATGTACCTGAAGCTCTTGGGTTAAATCCCCTCCTTGGCCTGCAAGTTCAGCCATTTTATCTGCTACTGCTTTTACTGGTTTAATAATACTGCGAGTAAATATGTTAACTAATATCAGCGCTAAAATAGTAGATACTAGCGCTAGCACTAGAAAACTCGCTAAAATCTGACTAATGATTTCAGAGATACCATTTGAAATTTCATCAACGGGTAACATGGCTACATTCAGGTCAATACCCACTATCAGCTGCCAGTCGTCGCCAGAAACATTAATTTTAATCGGGCGGACAAAATAGAGTAAACCATCAATAATAATGGACTTGTCTTGGCCTGAAATATTAAGTAATTCTTTGCTCTTTTTAAGCACTTCACTTATTGGGCGCGCCAAACTTTTTTCTTGTTCTGTAGCCGCAGCTAAGAAGCCATCGTTACTGACAATTAAAACACTCGCCTTACCGCCGTAAAGAGAAGCTTTCAACTGTTGTGCTTTTTCTTGTAAAATGGGTAAGTTAAGATCAGAGCCAACAACGCCTTTAAAGTCACCATTTACCACCACAGGTGCAACTAAACTGGTCATTAACTCTATATAACCTGGCCTAATTTCATATTTATAAGGGTTGTTAATACAAGGCTTTAGGCTCTCTTTAGAACATAGATACCACTGCGCTGCGCGATTGCCAAACTCATCTAAAGTTTCATCGTACTTCTCTGCGGCATTATCAATAAGCTGTTGGGATATTTTATTATCCTGCTCTCGCACAAAGTAAACTTCAAAACTGCCTGTTCCTACAACTGAATGGCTATATCCAGCAGTAAAGTCATCATCCCTACCATCAAATTTATTAGCGTCAAATTGCGCGTACATTGAAGAAACTTTACTATATGACAGCGTATTTTTCACCATAGCCTCAGTTTGTCCTCGGCTATAAGGCTCGGGTAATTTACCTTCGATACTAGCGGCAATTTGTTTAGCTAATTTATAAGGGTAAACATAACTTTCATTAAAAATATTTGAAATTTCAAAAGCAATTGCACTCGATTTAGCTGCTACCGTTTGTTCAATTTGCGTTCTAACTTCATTACTAACCTCAGATACAATCTCTTTTTCCGCATTATTCAACGCTATTGAGCTAACTAAAATAAAGCTTACTGACATCAAGATTAATAAGCCTCCAACAACTAACAATAATTTCAAAGACAAACTTTTCTTTTGTAATAGCATCTACAACCTCAACTACAGTTTTTATTAGTATATTAAAATCAAAAGCATAACTAACCTTAGCTATATAAACCTATTTTCGCCATATGAATTTAGATCTGTTTTTTTATTTCCAAAAAAGGTAAGCAGAACAAATAACTCAGCGCATCAATAATCATTAAACATAAGCATGTGAATACAAGTATGTTTAATAGAAGCAGCAATTAAGCCCAAATGAAGGGAGTATCTAGATCGTTACAATACATCAAATGAACTGGCCGACCACTATATGCTAAGCAAGCTAAAATAGCAGCTAAAAAAAAGAGTAATAACACTTTCATGTTATTACTCTTTTTATTCTTTTATAAATAGCTAGTACTTAGTAATTTTCATCGACCATATTGACGCTATCGTCACTTCAGGGCAAATATATTAATATTTACCATCAATCATTTATTTACCTCTATAACATCCTTTTTCGTTTGTTTTCACATCAATTTTCAATTAATCAACTGTTAACTGATTGTTCTTCAAGTCGATATCTATATAATTAACATACGGATCGACTTCTAATAGGCTAGGTTTAGCGTCTGTGATAAACGTGAGTGTATTTTCTCCATCGGTAATATTGTGCCATTGCTCAAATATAACTAAGCCCTTTTCAGAAAGTGCCTCAGTATTTTGTGCTTTTGCACTAACTAATACTTTTCCATAAAAAGACGACTCGACTTCCTTACCTTTACCATCAACTAGCTTTCGCTGAGCTTCAACCACAGCAGTAGTTAGATATTTACCATCTTCTGTTACAACTGAGTTGACACTATTTATTTTAAACTCGTATAAGTTTATTTCCTTAAAATTTTGATGAATAGAGTTACCACCGCTTTCGTCTGTTACTTGGTTTAAATGTCTTAACAAGTCATTAGTCGTTGGATAAGGTGAGTTTTGATACTTAAACTCATTCAGTAGGGCTTTTAATGCAGTGTTTACTTTGTCTTCACCTATTTGATCAGCAATTGACATCATCACTAGCCCTCCTTTGTTATAAAGCAAATATTGTTGACCAACAGCTTTATACAATGGATTTTCTTCTCTTGCTTCTTGTGCTCTACCTTGCAGGTAATAGTGAAGTGGCATAGTTAATTTGGCCACCTACCTAGAGATGTTATTATGCATCTCATAACTGCTAGGTGATACAAATGACAAAACCAAAAAAACCAAATTTCAGTCCAGAATTTAGATTAGAAACAGCGCAATTAGTTGTCGATAATGGATA
>PJEL010001437.1_pt1 | contig 24114 bp, 5 predicted proteins | sample 1853271 | NCBI WGS metagenome assembly PJEL01 (sample SAMN08108733, study PRJNA415343) | Invertebrate metagenome, whole genome shotgun sequencing project. | host: Globobulimina | place: Sweden: Gullmar Fjord | collected 2015-08
TGCTCAAGCCACAGCTGCTTGGGCGACGGATGATGGAGGGCCCTCGAACATGACTGCAGGGTATCCAGGACCTCTAGCGAAACTCGCAGGACAGAATGGTAACCTTGCCCCAACTCCAGGAATCAATTGGATGGATAGAGGAGCAGCTGCAAGGGCAACGGTAGAATTGCAGAAGGATCAGTGGAGACCTGCGATTGATCCGTCCACGAGAGAGTATGGATGGCTTTCAGGCGATGGAGGTAGATTCATGAGCCTAGACGGAACGAGTAAAGATGTACAGAGAAGTCCGTGGAGTCAAAAGTTGAATGCGATGGCAATGGGTATGGCCAGAAGTAGTCAATTGGCACCTGCCATTGGCAATCGTGGGGTAGACCCCACCAGATTGACAGCGGTGATTGGATCTACAACTGCAGGAGCGCCTGGGGTCATGGTCCAAACTCCTGATGGGATGAGATCAGCAGGATACTTCAACCCAGATGCCAACATTTGGGCAGCCGGAAGACAGGGAAGTTACGTGCATGCTCCAGGACCAACAGAGAAAGTGGGAGCAGGAGTGTGGGCTCCTGAGAGCGCCTTGACTCTTACTGCACCTGGAGTACTGCAGATCGGTGGATTGGCACATGCGGGGCCACATCCGATGGCTGCTGCACCTTCAGGACCTCCAAATGGAAATGGAGGTGGGGGTGGACCTGGCGGACCACCTCAACAGCCTTCGGGAGGAGCTGGTGGTTGGGGACCACCGGGTCTCCCAAATGGAAGAGCTAATGGACCACCGGGAAGTGGTCCACCCTCTGGACCACCAGGTCTTCCAGGAGGACCTCCAGGAGGAGGAGGACCACCAGGAGGACCACCAGGGGGACCACCTGGCGAACCACCAAGAGGTTTTCCATATGACACACCTGATGACTTTCGGAACGGACCTCCACCTGGCCCGCCACCAGGATTTCCAGGAAGAGGCGGTCCAGGAGGTGGTGGTGGTGGACCACCAGGACCACCGGGAGGACCAAATGGAAATGGTGGTGCGGGTCAGAACCTACCGAATGGAGGCAGAAATGATCGATTGGCTGAGGCCATGGAAGCGGTTGCTCGAAGTACGCAACAACAAGCTGAACTGATGAATCGGCAGATTCAATTGAGTAACCAGGAGAGTCGGAACGCCGTGGAGCGTAAGATGAATGTGAAGCAGACTCTTCATCGAGTCGGACACAATGGGAATGATAAGATCTCATTTGATATTTTGAAGTTTGAGACTCAGCTAGCTGCAAACCGGGTCGAGTCGGCGAGTACTTGGTATGTATGTCTCAAGGAAGCTATAACCAGTAAACTACTTCACTGGGTTGAGGCTTCAGAGACCCAATATCCACACAGTGAGTGGTATGGTCGTGCCATTGATAAAGCCGATGATGAAGAGGCCTGGCAGCGTTGCTACCTCTATGCAAGAGAGGCCATTGTCAAAGCCAGTGGCGCTGTGTTCGTCAAGCAGGGCACAGTCGCTTGGGATTACTTCAAGAGCATCAAATTTGCACCAAGCCTTCAGAAGAAGGATATCCTGGATACCTTGTCTCTGTTGGCAGAGGCAAGAACGTTCTGTGTCTATGCTGGAGTGTTCAACGAGATGAACCCTGCATCCCTTGACAAAGAGCTGGATTGTCTGAATGAGAAGATTCCGATTGGTACAGAGTTGTACAAGATGCTCAATGTCTACGGAGGTGGTGGAGGAGGATTCAAGTTCTACAACTTTCCCACCTTCGTGGATTGTATGCGAGTGTACGCAGACTCATTGGAGAAAGTTGAGCTGAAACAGTCCAGTCTCCCTTTGCAAGGAAGACGCTTTCAGGATGGAGATGGTGATCAGAATGGTGATGCTTCTGGTCAAGGAGATTCAGCTTCTGTTGCGAGCAATCGCATGAACGATTACCGACAGACTGGAGGGGCCCTGAGTAACCACTCAAGGGGCAAACCACCGAGTGCCACGCCTGAGCAGTTGGCAAAGGTTCCACTGTGTCAAGACCCTACTTGCAAGGGACACCATCAGGCGACCAGTGATGGTAAATGTGGACCAAAGGAACTTGCGGAAAAGGACAACTACCGCGGTTCCGGTGGTATGAGATGTGATTACATCACAGATGGAGTTCAGTGTTTGAGTATGAACCATACTCGGAAGCACCACAAAGAATGGGCAGAGCGACGAGGGTCACAGACTCGTCGATTCAGCCCCACTGTGTCGACTGCTAGTCAGGGTCACGGTGACCGATATCGCAAGGATAGAAACAGGAGGCCGAGTAGTAGGGATTCGAGGAAGCCCTATCGTAGCACCAGATCTCAAGAGTCACATAAAGGAGATCGTCGATCAGGCAGTGCCATCAGGTTAGAGATTCGAAATTCTAGCCGAGACAGTCGACGAAGTGACCGCAAGCACCGTAGTGATCGGAGGCAGTCAAGAGATCGGAGAGATAGTCGGGGTTCTGACAGAAGGAGGAGCTCTGAGCGTCGAAGGAGTGAGGAAAGGCGCCGTGGTCAGCGCCAACACCGAGGAAGCTCTGATCGGCGCAGAGAGCAGCATCGGCGAACAGATGTTCAAGCCGAAAGAACGTCAGAGCAGGACCCTGCGAACCAATTGACTGAAGAGAGGATCAGAGATCATGAACGAGCGTCTGCCTCGGGACTACAAGGAGCCGAGACTGGGGTCAAAACCCAGCGTGCTATTGTGAGTCGCAGGTTTGCTGACCATTCCGGCGCTGCTTCAGAGGCAGGTTCGGTGTATGACGAAGATTCATTGCCGTTGGGTGCAGCCCAAAGGAGGAACCGAGTAGGGGTGAGTTCGAACAGAGCAAGAATTGTGCAAGCCCCAGAACCGGAAGAAGCTCGTGACGAGTCACCGGGCCCTCCTCCTCTCGCTGATGCGAGTTCGAGCAGTGAATCTGAAAGAAATCAGCGAACTCTTGAATCCGACTCGAGCTCCTACTCCGACTCTGACAGCAGTGGATATGATGGATACTTTCGGGACATTCTGGATTATCATAGACGTGAGCAGAGTCCTGAAGTTCAACACCTTAGCCCTGAGGTCGGACTGGTTGACCTACCGGACGGGGTGAGAGGATCGATGGAGGCTGAAGTACTAGCTCTTGGAGCCCAGTCTCCTGAGTTGACATCAAATGATTTGAGATTGATTTCATCTCGAACCAGTGGCAGGAACCAGGAATCTGAAAGACGCCCTGATCGACTGCCTGAGCGCGGGTCGGGGGAGGTTGTCAGGCCTGAGTGCGGACCTCAGTCTATCGGAGACCCAGTTCCTGTCACGCCGATTCGAGATAGTGAGAGGAGTCGAGACTCCGGAGGACACCCTGATCGACTGCCTGAGTGCGGGTCGGGGGAGGTTGTCAGGCCTGAGTGCGGACCTCAGTCTTCTGGAGACTCAACACCTGTCACACTGATACGAGATGGTCAGAGGAGTCGGGACTCCGAAAGACACCCTGATCGACTGCCTGAGCGCGGGTCGGGGGAGGTTGTCAGGCCTGAGTGCGGACCTCAGTCTTCTGGAGACCCAACACCTGTGACCGATGTTCCAGTTGATGAGAGCGATGATTCAGCAAATGAGGAGACAGATGCACACGCTACTTCAATGGCTGTCCAGTCTCGTGCTAGCCGAGACATTCGAGGGAGTCACAGTGTCTACAAGGGACAGTGTGAAGCTCGAGCCAGAAGATCGCAGAGTGAACCTCGACGAGAGCGAGTCAATCTCGCGGGGAGCTTCCAGTATGCTGAGCCGCTCAAGGAGATTTCGTTGGATGTAGGCTTCAACTGTGTAGTCCACGTCAAAGTGGGCAAACGCTTGTTTAAGGTCTGCCTGGATACTGGGGGATCTCGAAGCTTGATCCGGAAGTCCTTCCTAGAACAGTTGAAGAAGGGATCCCAAAAGGGAGCCATCGTGAAGGAAGAGCGAATCAACCCTCCACTACACTGTCAAGGAGTGTGCGAGGGGATGAAATCCTCAGATATGAATGTGGCTGTGACAATAGATTGTCAGTTCCAAGCTCTGGATCCAGATGGACATGCCGCCAAAGAGGCACCGGTATTGCCTGTCATGTTCGCTGAATTGGAGAATGCAGCCGATGCCCTTCTGATCGGTTGCCCAGAGATTGTCACATGGGGATGTCGTTTCTTTGATGACCAGGATGGCAACGTTTGGGTAGACTTCACACGACTTGGCTTCTGCGTACTGGCAGAGTCCAAGCAAAGTCAAAGTTGACTTAGAATTAGGCCTATTGAGGCCAGAGTGTTTACTGGACCCACGGTAGTGGAAGTTCCAGTGAACATTGATTGGAGTCAGATGGAGGACACATCAGTGATTGTCACTGATACGAATCAGTACGGTGTTGAGGTTGTAGAACAACCCATCAACACGCTGGGTGACGGCAGCACCCGGGGCTCAGTGACTCTAGCCGTGCAGCCAGGGGTTTCTTGTGTCGTCAGCCCGACTCAGTACCCATGGAAAGTGGCACAACCTGATGAGAAGTCCCAGGAGATGTTGCAGTTATCTGCACAACAGTCTGTTATAGCGTCTCGAGCCCGAGCTAAACACTCGGAGGAATCTGCTGGATGGGTCAGAACGTCTGATGGAGTGCGGTGCCTTTCTGTACGTCTTGGAGAAAGGTGCCCACATGATTCAGGTACTTTGCTGAAACGCAAGTGCGGACATCATTTTTGTCCAGTGTGCAATGGGACGGTGTGTCCTATGACCAGGAATGTGCACCAGGGACCCAAAGCAGTTGTGACTTGCAATCGACAGTATGATGAGTTGGTGAACTATCGATTCCTGTTTCAGGAAGTGCATGGCTGTCAAACAGCCTATCTTGCACCGGGAGTGCGAAAGTGGGCCAAGACGATTAGAGATGGCACCCTGTTTCAGAGTCAAGTCACCAAGATGACGGAACCTGTCAGTAAGATCAACTTTGAAATCTTCAAGAAGTCCATCAAGGCTCGTGAGGTGTTCCACAGACACTACCAGCTTGATCGGGACTTGTATGCAGACAAAAGGGGCGTGACGGACTCACTTGCAGTCAATCGCCTTGCACGGATGTGTGCCGCCACTCACATGGTGGGAGATAGTTTCTCGATTCTGATGACTTTTCCATGTGATGTGACGCAGCATGAGGAGTTCAAGGCCTTGTTGACGACTCCTGGAGTCTTCTGTTTGACGATGGATAATTGCCTTTATGGCATGTCCACTCGTAGTCGGGTTCAGCTTGTCACCAATGCAACGTGGCTTGTGGCACTGAGCCGCGACTGCACGTGGGATGGAGAACACCCACGAACTGCTGATGTGCAATCTTTACTGCCAAGAGCACCGAAGTTTGCTGAAGCTTTCGTTGAGCAACTTCGACAGTTTGTTGAGGCTCCAATCGATGAAGTATGTTCACACTGTGCTTCGGCGCATGGGGCGCAGCCATGTCGTCAAGACCGTGAACCCCGTGATTTACGACGGGAACTACGTGCTCAACTGCGTAGATTCTACACCTTTGTGGAGGATGAAGAAGTTCCAACCGAACAAGAGATATCTGCTGATGAGAATTACGAAGATTTGGAGTTTACGGCGCAATCTGAGGCTGTTCTTTCCTGTTCAGTTTCAGTACAGCCTGGGGCGCGGAGTGATTCTGCCCCCTCCAAAAATTTTCGTTCTTCTCCTCTGTCTGACCCGAAGGAACAATCCAAGGCGGTTGAGACTCGAGGTTTTCTTGATCGAGGCAGTCCAGATGTTTGGTCAAGAGAAGCAAATGCAGAGATATCGAAGGCAGAGTCCAAGTGGAAGAGAGCAGAGAAGAAGGTCAGATCCTATCTGTCCGAATCTGTTAAGCGAGAGAAGCTGAAGCAGAAGGAAGGAACTTCGAAAACTTCGGTTCCTAAGCCAGATGTTCCGCTGTCGTCAATCTTGACCTGGCTTGGTCATGATGCCCACGGAACTAAGACGAGGATTGAGGCAACTAAGAAGGCAACTTGGTTGATCGGTTCGAGGATCCGTGCTTGTGTGCGGAAGGATTCGAATGTGGTCGGAAAGACCGAGCCGAGGATCCTCTCCAAGAACTGGAAATGGAGAATGGCTGTTGGAGTCAATCGCAGTGGCGATCGGATCTACAAAGTTGCTATCCCTCAGAGAGCCGGAGATGATTTAGGATTTCGTGAGAAGACGGTAGAGAAGGAATACGCTTGGATGGTCACATTGTTTGCCAGGGATTTGGACGAGTTTCCAATCAAAACTCTGGAGACTCGTACTCCTTGCAAAGTGGGCTATGGTGCAGTGCCTAGCCGATCCCGAGCTAGTCAAGCCGTCATTCACACGGATCGTGCAACGCACTTTGTTGCAGATTTACATGCTCATGGCGAATCGATGAGTGTGTTCAGTAATCGGCAGATTCTTGAACGTAGCACTGAAATCTTGGATCAGAACGGGGCAGTCAGATCTAGGCTCGAGGACCGAGTCCCGGTCTTTGGAGCAGATCCTGATTGGCTTTCACGTCAGTTACCTCAGGAAGCTCGAGGATGTACCTTGCGAACGACGCTTGTCTTCGCAGAGGTCTTTGGAACTGATAGAGTTGCTGAGGAGTACTTTCAAGATGAGCGGCGAGTCGCAGTGCGGGTCGCTGGGATTAAGCTTGAGAAGGAAGAAGACAGTGATATAGGAGACGTTCAAGACTCCGAAGCCAGACCTTCGCAGTCACGGCCAAGGAGGAAGCGTGTTCTGGTGAATTCAGAAACGAAGAAAGAACGTGGATCCAAGGTGAAAGCGGAAGATGCTGATGTAGCCGATACTCAGGAACAAGAAAAGATAGCTATGGGATCAATGGCCGAGAGTCTCTCGAGACGTGGCCCAGAGACCCAGTCACACTTGCATATGCCAGGTGTACGATTGGCTATCCCAGAAGTCAAGGACCATCATACTGATCATGATGCTCATTTGTATGGCTTCGAGAGCCTGGAGCAGTGGAAAAGGATTTATGAACAGATGTACAAGCCGACTTCAGGATCTGAGCCACCACCAGAGGTGCCAGACGCGATGGAAGATTCTGTCGTGGGGCGCCCTGGAGCTCCCAGTGAAGAGTTGTTAGATGAGGAACTGATGGACATTATGGGAGCAACGGATGATGAAGCCGTTCCTGGATTGAGTCGAGCCTCAGATGGGGACGAGACTCCGTGTGATGGGCACAGGACAGGTGGTGAGTCAGACGGATGGGAATCTGATGGTTCCGCGCAGAGTCTGAGGACATTGATTTCGTCTCTCAACGAGACAGTGGCCTCACGAAAGCAGACTCAGCACACGTATCGGAATGAAGGAAAGAAAGAGAAGCAAGCAGCTCTGTATCCTGAACTGCTGAAGACTGTTGAGGAGAAACGCAAGGAGCTCCTGAAAGGAGAGCGTTTTCCAACGTATGAATCCCGCAGAGGAACAGAGTTTCGAGAGGAACTTCGGAAGGTTGTCGCCGGGAAGATTGGCGGCACACCTGATGAGCAGTCAGCACTTTTTGAGCAGGTTCTGATGAAGTACACCGAGTGCTTCTGGATCGATGGCTGTGCGCCTCCTAAGGTGCGTGATCACAAGATCAGGTTCAGATTGAAGGCAAATGCGAAGCCTGTCGCTCGACAGCCGATTCCTTTGTCACCCTATGATGATGTGAGAGTTGAGTACCACATTCATGAGAATGTAGTTCAAGGGAAACTGAGGAAGATTGATCCTCGGAAGGAGCCGCTTCCGGAGTGGACCACTCCTGTGTTCGTTGTAGACCAGGATGCAAAGGGACTGCTCGGCAGAATGGTTTGTGCCTACGGGCCAGTCAATAAGGAACTAGAGTTGAGCTCGTTCCCAAGTGCTGATCCGAAGAGAGCCTTTGAGCTTGCTGCTTTCAAGAAGCACCACACAGTGGTCGATGCTATTTGGGGATACACCCAGTTTGAACTAGATGATTCGACTAAGAAGCTGCTCGTGGTATGCAGCCGTTCTGGGTTGTATGAATGGACGCGAATGCCTTTCGGGCCTTCACCAGCCCCAGCGGAGATGCAAGGCTATGTAGCTCAGAAGTTCGGTAGTCTGCGTGACAAACGTGGACGGGAATTTCTGAGTCCTTGCATGGATGACCTGAAGGTCAGCAGTTCGACCTTCCCTGAACATATCGAACACCTCTCGATCCTATGTGAAGAAGCGAAGGGATCAGGGTTCGAGTTCAAGGCGTCGAAAGGGCAGTACAATGCTCGAGAGATCGAATTCTGGGGATGTGTCTGTGATGGAGATGGGCGTCGACCGGCGCCTAAGAAAGTCTCTCAGTTGATTGAGTGGCCTGTTCCTCACACAACGGATGGATGCAATTCTTTCCTGTGTTTCGTGAATTATCTCCGAGAACACATGGATCCGGAGTGGATCTATTGGGAAAAGGCGTTGCGCCCATTCCGGAAGAAGGACACCAAGTTTGAAGAGGTTTGGCCGAAGAAGGTCAAGATTCCGATGCCCGATGGCACCAAGGTGGAGACCACCTGTGAAGAAGCGTTCAAGAAGATTAGAGGAATGCTGAGCAAGGATGCGATCCTGAGGCACGTAGATTATGCAGCGGCTGCAAATCCTGCCGCCTCGGGAAGACCGTTTGAGATGTTCATTGATGCGAGTGACTATGGTTGGGCGGCAGTTCTGACGCAGAGGCTGCAGCCCCAAGGGGCGCCCAAGATCATTGCTGTGATCGCAAAAGCGTTCAATGACACTCAACTGAGGTGGTCAGCCATGGAACGTGAGTTGTATGCTCTGTGGCAGGGAGTCGTAGGACACGAGGCTCTGATCAAAGGATTCAAGACCTATTGTTATATTGACCACAAGAACAACGTGTTCACCGAGGCTCAGCTTGATAATCGGAGACGAAGTAAGAAGATGTCGAATTGGGCACTGGAGCTGCAGCAATTTGACATAGTACGAGTGTGGATCCGAGGAGAAGCAAACATCCTCGCGGATGCACCGAGTCGTGCTCCTTGGGAATGTGCCTTAGCACAGTACATGCCAATACCGGACATGCCGGTGCGACAGTTGGTCAAGCAGATGTATCAAGACCCTGATGCACTTGAGGATCTTGTCTCTCAGAGAGGGAGTGAGATGTCGTCTGGTGGGAAATCTTGGGCTCCGTTGACTTCGGACACCGAAGCAGTGAACCAAGAGTACCGAGATCCCAGGGGCACCCCTGATGATTTTATGGTCAGATCGAGATCGGATCTCGAGAGGACCGATGGGAGTTATGACAAGACTCCCCGGTTTGGATCTAGCCAGAAGAAGAACTCGAGTCGGTTCAGTTGCGACTCGGACGAGGACTTCGAGACCACCTGTTATAATTCTGACGCTGCTAGTGATGATCCTTCGTCGCTGAGCAGTGGATGGCCGGCACTCAGTGCCAGTGTCGGCACGACCACGAGAAGGTTCAAAGCAGAATTTGGAGAAGGATGTGTCCTTGAGTCACAGTTTTCTGGAGAATATCCACAATGGCCGACCTATGTCTCAAAGGCGACGTCTATGGTCAAGTGTTGTCCATTCCTTGCAAAAGGAAAGGAATTGCCAGTGGAACTCGGCGATCTACCTCGGTCTGTTGAAAGAACGACAGATGGTCGAGGAAAGAGCGCATACATCATTCGATGGGAGCGCCCGGTCAAGTTTCCGAATGAGAAGGAGAAGAAGTCCACGATGTGGTTCTCTACGGCTGGTGTTGGAGAAGAGGGTGCGAAGAAGGCCGCATGGTCTTATTTCAAATCCTGTTTCCAGAGACAAATCAGACCTGAGAGAAGGCTTTATGGTAAGTCTCAAGACACTCGGAGTCTCAGAGACACTGGACCGCTGAACCATGATGATGGAGACGTGATGTATCACGGCGATGAGAACCATGAGTTCACCTGTTTTATTGAGTGGACTGAGAGTCGACGGAAGACTTTCAAGTTGAGCATCATGTACTTCGACTGGAGGACTTGCACCTTTGGAAGACCGGGAGAGTTCTGCGGAAACCATCGGTGGAAGCGGAATCCCAAGGAAGGGCTCCAAGTCTTCGAATGCATGGGACATGGGAAGCCAAAACCAGATGAGGCAGATTTCCCTGTGGAAGAGAGTGTTCCGCTGAGAGATGACCGCAGACCAGGTTCGTCTGGAGAGCGAGGTGGCGAAGTGCCAGAAGGCCCTAGGGTTCGTACCCTTGGGGCGCCGAGACTGAATGAACCAGAGAAGAGTTCCTTGAAGTCGCTGGACTATTGGGAGCCTGTGATCCTGAGTCATGCGTGGGTGAGACACCATGTGACTCCCCGACGTGACTGTTTTGCGCCATCAAAGGACCCTGTGTGGGGACCTGATGACAAGAAACTGGATCCACTTCGTGTCACATTCTTCAGTTTCGAAGATGGTACAATGGATGTTCGAATGGAAGCCTGGAAAGGCAAGGACGTGAACCCACGAAATCGGATGAGTCAGAGGTGGAAGGGCGAGACGTGGTTCTTCTTAGAGGGCCATGCGCCAGATCCCGCCAAAGGTGGACGACTGCCGAGAAGGCGCTACAAGAGAGGGTTTCAGGACCGTTTCATGATGACGGGTCTGCCGGATCCTGAGAGTGTGAAGGAGATTGCAGATAGCGTCAAAGTTGATGATGTAAGCCTTCTCCGTGATGTAGGTGCTATGGGCGTTGAGAGGTACCGATTGGCTGCCGCCCAAAGAGCATGTCGTGATTTGGGAGAAGTGATGATTGTTCTCTTGGGGCAAGAAGCCGGCACCCCTCGGAAGGATGTCGTCAAGGCTCTTGGAGACTTTCGAACTGAACGTCTGATTGATGCAAGTCACCGAACCATTGACGGTGTGTTTGAGTATGCAGAGGGTTTCGCCTTGTTCCAGGGTATCTTGTATAAGATCCAATGGGACGCAGCTGATAGAGAGCATCAATATCGGCTCTGCATCCCTGAAGGAGTGCACAGTCGGATGACTATGCCTGGAGAAACTTTATCCAGAGAAGTGGGCTACCGCGAGAGAATGCTCTTGCAGTACCACAACAGTCAGATTGGAGGGCACCTAGGTCGTGACCGATGTCTTGAACTCATGTCACGAGATGTATGGTGGCCAAAGATGTACTCGGATGTACGGAAGTGGACTGCTGCTTGTGAAGTCTGTCTGGCGGATCGAGGAGCTTCGGGCGTCACTGCCTGGAGTCGTACTCAGTTCTATGACAAACCTTTCAGATGTATCCAGATGGACAATATCCAATGCAAGCACAAGTACGTGTTGACGTTTGTCGATGCGTTCAGCCGGTGGTGTTGGCTAATTCCTTCAGACAGTAAGGATGGGCCTACCACGGCTAGAGTCCTGTTGGAAAGAGTGATTCTGGACAAGATGATCTTTCCGACGATCCTCAGAAGTGATAGAGGATCCGAATTCCTGAATGACGTTGTAGGGGAGTTGAATCGACTCCTCGGAATCAAGCACATTGTGGGATCGGCCTATCACCCTCAGTCGCAGGGTATAGTCGAGAGTCTTCACAAGAAGGTGAACGCCACTGTTCGGGCCCTCGTGGATGACCACCCCGAGGACTATGAAGAACGGTTGCCCTACACTCAAGGTGTTCTACGCATGACGCCTCTGCCCAGCTTGGGTGGGAGAGCACCGTGCGAGGTCGTCATGGGAATTCGACCAGTGTTCCCAAGTGTTCTGATGGGAGACTACGTCCCGAGCCTCGGTGTTGATGAGTACATCGACAGGCTCTTGAAGTATCAGAACGATGCATGGAATGACTGCAAGAAGATAGCCGAAGAGCATGTTGAAGAGGTCGTGGCCTCGGAAGCTGCTGGTCGTTCTCGACAGATGAAGCCACTGATTGTTGGAGACCATGTTCTTGTGTGTAAGCCACCGCTGCCGTCGACCCAGAGGGGTCCGAATCGGTTCGAGCGACGGACTTACCCTGAATTATTTCGGATCAAGAGAGGATCAAATCACCTGTTCTGGGTGGAGTATGCCTCGAATAGAGACCGTGTTCCTCCGTTTGATATACCTGTCCATTCTGAGAGATTGATTAAGATTGATCTACCGACCTTTGAGTTGGACGAGCATCAACCTAGATGCTTGGAAATCCTTCGTCCTGGTGAAGATGAGGAGGAAGGATGGGAGAGGTACTATGTTGAGCGTTTTGGAGTGGATGGACAAGTTCTGCTTCGGCACGCCTTCAACCATGGTCACACGGAATGGGTGGACCTGTCGAGGGAACGATATAGATGGATTTTGAGGAGCTCAGGAGAGGAGTTGAAGGATTCCCCGGAACCTCAGGGTCCTGAGAGTGAGAGTGTTGCGGTGGGATAGCTCGAATTTCTGGAAGCATTGCATGTCTTTCTGAGTCGAGCTTTGAAGAGTGGTTTTCACGCTGATGATTGAAACCTGATTGATTGCCGTGGTTCAAGCCCAATTTGGGCGACAGCTTGTGCCAGCTTTCATCTCACAAGTCACGCTCACGCATTGTTGTATCTTTTCATGGGATCAACCGGAGACTATTGGAGATGTCCATGGTGTGGAAGGATGAGCACACCAGAGCACCCTGTTCGAGGATATGCGTTTGATGAGATTGGACACCCTGTGTGTGTTGGAAGAGCAGGAGGACATTCATGTGCTGATAAGTTCCTAGAAGGACTGACTCGAAATGGTGTGCGAGCAGGAGCTCTCTTCAAGATTTTCAAGAGAGCCGATGGGTTCTCCGTGATTCAGGATCAAGTGCTAAGCATTTACCTTGATATCTGCGATTACCTCTATGGCACGCATGAAGAACCAAGAAGCAGACCTCTGAGGTACAGATGGACTAGACTGAACTCATGGCTAGATTTCTATAGGCCTGTTGGAATCGATTGGTTGAAGGATCAGGCCATGGATGAGCTCTAGTCTGTTGTAGTGTCCAAGGAAACAAGCACACGTGTTGGTTGTCTCCTGCGTCAAACTGATTTAGGCTATCTACTGATTTAAGAGATCTATCCTTAGCCACAGTTGTCAGGCCTGAGTGCGGACTGTGGGGAGTTGTCAGGCCTGAGTGCGGACTCCATAGGTTTAGATCTCGCAATTTTGTGATTGAGAAACTACTGATCTAATTGTCTTGAGCCATAGCCACGGTTGTCAGGCCTGAGTGCGGACTGTGGGGAGTTGTCAGGCCTGAGTGCGGACTCCATTGGTTTAAGACAGCTCTACTTTGATTGAGGCTACCTACCTACTGATTTATCAAGTGAACCTTGAGGCTGTGTTGTATGGGAGGCAGATCGCCTGCACGAGCTCGATTGACTGAGAGAGGCGGACAGCCGACTGCACGGACTTCAAGGGGTCGAGATAGATCCAGGTCTTGTTCGAAGGGACGAGGCAAAAGAGAGAAGGGAGGTAGAAGCAAGAGACTTCGAGCTGTCTCAACGACTGAAGTGAGAGGAGTTGGACAGAAAGGAACCAAGAGGCGGACTAGGGAGCCGTCTAAGCCAGAGGAAAAGGGAAGGCGAAGGTCCTCTTCGTCTGTAGCAAGGGGAAGGCAAAGGCCTCCCTCACCCTCGAACTCGCCAACCGCCAAGAAGATGGGTACTTCTGATGCCGAACTTCGAGGCACTGTGTGGGAGAATGAACTGTCAGTGCGACAGCAGACTGGAAATGATGGTGAGCCGATGATGCGCATTGATGGAGGGAGCTACTCCTTTGAGCAGAGCAAAGTGGAGCAAGATGGAAGATATATAGGAATCCTGGAGGTCAAGTACCGGGATTGGCCGAATCAAACCCGCAAGTCTCTCATAGAGGCGGGGATGGAAGATTCGACATTCGGAGGAAGATACTTGAGGCTCACCAAGGATGTTCTGAAGGTGTTGTCCAGTTGGACAACGCACAGGGAACTTGTCAGCTGCTATGGCAAACACATTGTTTTGTGCAAGAAGTGCGGAGGAGCGGGTCATGGAATGGGCAGATGCGAGAGCAACCCCGGCGATAATGTTGGAGGTGTCTTTGACCCGAACAACGTCTGCGGGCCACAAGCAGCAGTGTTGAACAGATATCATCCGGAGTTGATCGCTCCGTGGATCCAGCGCAAAGGAGGAATGAGCATCGCTCAGAAGAAAGAGAAGGGGTGCTTGTTTCTTGGGGAGGATGTTGCCACCCCTGAGGAAGAGCTGCCAGACTTTGTGTCAGCAGAGTCTCGCTTGCAGGTGAAAACCTGGCACTCTGATCCAGGCATCAAGGCTCCACCGACCAGAGTGTGGAAAGAGGAGTTTCCTCCCAGTGGTTGGGGAGGCTTTCAAGGAGGCAGTGGAAAGAGTGGATACTCTTCTGACCAAGGAGCCAAGAGCAAGGCGAGCAAAGACCAAAGTTCGGCTGGATCTTCGAAGTCTGGTTGGACCCAGAAAGAGTGGGATACCAACACGGGACAGGGAGGCTGGGGCTCATCGAGCTCATGGTCCGGGTCCCAGAAGACAGATGAGTGGACCACCAAGGTGGAGGTAGCAGTTCGAGTCACTGGACCTGAGTGGGGTTCAGACCAGCTGACGATTGATGACTCGACTCTCAAAGACACTTCCAAGAAGGACGATGATCCTGAAGCTGAAGTGGAGTTTAGGGATGATGTCTTCGACACCGATGAGAAGCTCTCAGAAGAGGAGCTACAGGCGCGAAGCCAGATCTATGAATTGGACAATTACCGTGACGCTGAATTGACCAAGGATGAGACGGTAGTCTGGACGAGAGTCAAGAAGAAAGCCCAGACTGTTCGAAACAAGGCAGACCAAGGAAGGCTCAATGAAGTCAAACGACACAATCTTGGGCCGTTGTTGCCGATCATTCTCGAGAAGACTCCTTCCGATGTGAGTGGTGAGGAGAGATATGTTGATCTAGGAAGGATCGCCAACAAGCACAAGCGGTTCATGATGGATTTCATGACCACGTATCAGGAGCAGGGATGTGAGGATCTAGCGATCTCAGTCAAAGAGATTGACCAGCTCCAGACTCTTATGAGCCAATGGGTGGGAATGGCCTCAACTTGGAGATTTGAAGCCAAGGACCACTCAGGACGTGGGATGACGCTTGGAGGCTTCACCTTTCGTGATGAGTGGAGCGAAGAAAGGAAGAGATATGAGTGTGTCTGCAGGGTCGAACGACGATCTGCGATGGAGGTCAGGGTCGAAAAGACTGGAGATCACCAGAAGGATCGGGCAAGGCTTCTTGATATGGTCCAGCAGAAAGGACGAGCGATGGAAGATGCGTTCATGGCCAATTTCACAAAGGTGGTTGAGAGACTGCCGTATGTGACAGGACCAAATGGAAAGTCCGTGCTGATCAGAGGTGGAGAGACGATGAATGCTCAGATCTGTGATGGTAGCAACCTGAAGGAGTTGCAAGCCAAGGCTTTTGAGCAGCTTGGATTGACCTTTGACGATACTGGAGAGGAGATCCAACGATTTGCAGAGCAGCAAAGAGCTGAATTGAGAGCGAGGGACACTCTGCCCGATGACAATGAGCAGTACGCGCCCACGCAAGTTTGGCTCAGATCAGCTCCCAGGATCGACCATACGGTCACACCAGGAGTCACAGACGATGCTCTGACTAAACGGCTGGACTTCCACGCAGAGCAGAAGAACTTGATCCTGAAGTTTGGTTGCAAAGGTGATGGCGCTGACTTCGAGGCTCAGTTCCTTGGCGGATTGAGTTTCAGGTTTGAGGAGGCTGGAATGGATCCTGCCGATTCGAACAACCAGATCAGGTACATGCAGTCAAAACTCTTACCAGAGAGCTTCAATGGTGAGTTGAGTTTGGCTCCTCACTTCAGGAAGTATGTGAAGGACACGCCTGCTGGCGCTCTGGATTTCACAAAGACTGGAGTGCCGGTCTACATGGCTGATCACGTCAATCAGGTGACATGGCCAACAGGAAATCAGGCGAAGGGCAAATCCAATGGGCACTCGCCTGGAGCATCCTGGTGGGGCAATGGTGGACCAGTGTACTCGTCACAGGAAGTGGAACAGAGCCTGTCCAGTTGGCAAGACCAGATTGGAAACCGGGTTCGAGTTGGAGGAAAGAAGATCACTGTGGTTGATGTCTGGAGAGGCACGACAGAGCCTGGTGGAGATTACGTGAAGGAGTATGGCTTGCAAGAGTGGGCTAAGCCAGAGCTCACCAAGTCGGAGTTCGTCCAGTACCCTTGGGTTGTCTTTGTCGGACTGCCATGTGCAGCAGACACGCCAGAGAACCGACAGAAAGGATTTATCCCAGCCACGAAGGCGATCTATGAAGGAGATCTGAAGTTGTACCGAAGAGTGGTCAATGAATTCGTAGCTGTGGTCGGTGTAGCGGTCGGGCGAAAAGGACCGAAAGATGATGAAAGAGGAGCGAATTTCACGATCATGCTTACTGCTACCGGAGCGGTGATGAGTGTGTTCGTTCCAGAAGGGAAAGGAAACAGTGGACCGAAGTTTTCTTCCGGTCTAGAAGGCCTTCCCGCGATTGAGGGAATGATTGAGAATCCGTTTGATGGACTCAACTTGAAGACGAATCAGGAGTTCGCTGCTCACTGGTGGTCTAACAAGAACTGGAATCTGTTGTATGAGGTTCAGAAGTTCTCTTCGACTGCTGGATTGATTGGGTATGGAAAAGGGCCCAGATGGCAGACGTTTGATTCGACTTCCCCTCGCATCGTGCCGATGTCATGTCGGCCGCGAGAAGGGCGGATGGAGAAGATGAACTATCTCTTGCCAAGAGTCAGTGGAGGATTTATTCCCCTGGCAACCTTGGAGACTCAGCACATTGAGGCAGGAAATATGGGATTGCTGAATATTTTCTTGATGGGCACGATTCGAACTCACAAGAAGATCAAATTGGTCGTCGAGAACCCTGAAGCAGAAGATGATGGAAAGACCAGGGCTTGTGCGATGACCGTTGATATATCAGCGATTGAGAAGATCTCATGTGCCATGGTGCACTGGAATGCGAACTTGATCGGAACGAGATATGCTGGAAACATGCGAGTGATTGCGCAGGCTGGCTTGCCAGCGACTGCTGACGAATACCTCGCCTCGTCCTCGATTCCAATGCCGAGTTATGAGCATCCGATGCCTTTCGCAGGGCCATACGACCCAATGACGGGTCAGCCTAGTGTTCCAGCGGTTGCAAATGCACTGAAGGAGAACTTGAGGCAGACTGGTGTTTGTTGGAAGGAAGCAGATCCAGATCAAGCCATTCAGTCGCAGATGCCTGGAGCATCAATCCCGCTGCAGGGACACTCGACGTTGGCAGCTGCAAATGAGAATGGTTGGAAAACCAAGAAGAAGAATCACAATTGGGTGAAGGAATTGAAGATGGGTTTCCCGGACTTGGAACCAAGTTGGGTCGAGTCGGAACTCAGATATGATGGCCAAGATGGGCAGGTTTGGGATCAATTGATCAAAGATGGTGTTGAAGGAGGCAAGATCGACCAACAACATTTCAAGGGCTATGATCCAGGTGCCAGTGTTGCCGAAAAGACCAGAGTTGGCAATGAAGACTGGGCCCCGTGTCAGCCTTGTGGACTGTCGTGGTGGCCAGTGATTCACATGCAGTTGGATCCGACGCACGCAAATGTGCGACAAGCTGGACCGATCCTGAAAGAAGTGGAGGTTTATGCTTGCTGGTACCAGATCATGTGCCACGAGATGTGGAAAGGAATCGATCAGTTCTACATCGAAGCGTGGACTGTCCAGGGACAGCGACTTGCTCAGGGAGGACACTTGACCCCGGAGCAGGCGAGCCGATTTAGGAGCGGTCTCAACCGACTCCAGCAGGATGTACTCAGAGAAACCCCGGCCTCTGGAGCGCGTTTTCAGGACGCTAACCAGACGCAGAACGGCTGAGGTTCACTTGGATTGAGAACATCTGATTGAGGACATCTGATTTAGGGTCTGGTTGATTCCGTGATAGAGCTACTCTACTTGCCTACTGTAGTTGAGCCATGGTAACTCGTCGCTGCGCTGCTTTGTAAGAGCATGGTGCTGAGAGATTTCTCTCGGCTGCAAAGATACTGAGCTTTGCTCTGCCCATGCCGCGTGGATAAGAGGTACGTGTTCAACTCCCACACCTGAGCCATAGGCAGATTTATGTTTTCACCCGATGTGAGAAGTGATCGAGGAACTCTCAGAAATAGAGTTGCCGAAGTGTGTGGAATTGCCTTGAGAGGAGTCTTGTACTTCACTACGGAGGATAAGAGCGGTTCATTGCGAACATTGATACGCTCCGTTCACTCTGAGGGCGTGTGTCCATTCTGAGGTGGGCACTTGGTGACCGGATGATGTTCTATCTGAAGAACCTCTGATCCAAAGACTCCCAGAGTCCTGGAGGGATTTAGGGAGCTTGAAAGCCCGTGTCCTATGTAAAATGAGGACAGGAGTTTCATGACAACAGCTCCTCACAGGTTCGTCTGGGTAGACTAGACCTGAAGGCATGGATCTAGGAAACCACACTGATTGAGGCACATGATTGAGTGATTTAGCTACGGCAAAGCATCTTGGAGGAAGATACCACAATTGTCAGGCCTGAGTGCGGATTGTGGGAGGTTGTCAGGCCTGAGTGCGGACCTCAATCTGATTTCAAGGAGAGCTTTGATTGATCGATCTATGTGCATGGATGTATGAGGAATTAAACTCATTCCAGGGTAGGTTGCAAGTACAGCTCCAAAAATGGAGATGGCAACTCAAGATCCTGTGAGTTGAGACGCTTAGCCACAAGGTCAGGAAACAAAAGCTGGACCGAGTGAAAGGCTAAAAGGACCCTTGAGAGTTTGCTCTCAGAAAGTCGGGGCGCGTTGGACGGGGATTCTTGATGGACATATCCTCAGCCACACCCCAAGGGTCTAATTAGGGTTTCACTTGATTTAGTACAGTACAGGAACCGCTAGACTAAACGAAGAGTACAGTAGATGGCTCATGTTCCATTGACTGGGAACATGGAGCCCATGTGGTTCACCAAGCAATATGTAGATTGAAGGTGATGGAGTTGTTAGAACAGACCTGACTTTGAACTGTGGCTCAAGCCTGCGGAAAGCAAAAGGACCGCATGCAAACAAGTTAGTGAATGCTATTTTGGATTGAGGGACTGTGTGAGTGACCCGACGGCTTGGAATCCCAGACCAAACTGGGGGCCGTTCTGGGAAGCCAGACGGTACTCTACAGTTGCTGATTGTGGTTGTGACCTTGCCAGTACAACCCTTTTGAACTAGAGCTCTCGGAGCTGCTAGTAGGCTCGCAGACGTGCGGGCAGGCTTTTGTTTCCCCTGAGGGCCGACGGGCCAAAGGGAAGAGGACCTATAGGGTGCCTAACGGGCCTGGTGCCAGGAGTGCCCAGGAGGATTTTTCTCAGCTTCGGATTGTGAATGGAACTTGCAGATGACGATTTTTCGGAAAATGATGATAGAGGCGACGGGGTCAAGTTCGAGAGGAGCGGATCCTTGGGATTGCAACGAGCTGCTGCAGATGAGAGAGTGGGTTTTGAAGGAGAGATGTTTGAGAGCGTTGAGCCCGATGGAGAAGAGATTGATCAACCGAACTATCAAACCCGAACTCCTAGTCAACCTCAGGAGACTTCAAGTCACCCTGAAGAGGATTCTCCTCGCTTGGCACCTCGCCAAGAGGAACCGAGAAGCTCAGTTCACCAACTTCGGGAGGGATTCCCGGATCTTGTTCCGACAGATGATACCGTACAAGGTAGAACGATGGGAGCGAATGATTCTGAGGATATATATGCTGAGAGAACACCAGATCCGGTTCAGTACGAGTTCATGGATTCTGAAGGCATTGAGCGACCCCATTCGGAAAGGTCTTTCCAAGAGTTTCCGAGTAACCGAGATGAAAGGATTGAGAACTCTGAAGCCCTACCGATGGAACAAGAGGATCTTGAGAAGAACCCTGAACAGGGAACCTATGAGATCCCTTCATTATCAGAACTACGTCCCGGAGTTTCTTCCCAACGAACTTCCACGAGATCCAGTGGAGGAGGAGGAGGAATCATGGGAGATGATCTCAGTGCAGCCTCAGAGCACGATAGCTTCTTCGTTGGAAATAGCCGACAGCGAAGTAATGTCAGACGTGGTAGATACCCAGATTTCATTGAGGATGATGAACATGTCAGGGAATCCAGAGAGGGAGCCCCGCATTCTAGAGCAGATGGAGAGACCAGTAGGAGTACAACTCCAAGAAATCACAACTTCTCGATTGATGACAGAAGTAGGTCGCCGACTCCTAGGGCTTCTAGTCAACGGGCTGCGATGGATTCTCTGGTGCATGGGAGAGGTGAGCACACACCTCCTCGCCCTAATAAGAGAGCAGGTTCGGCAGAACCGCCGAGAGAGAAGGCCAGAGTAAGAGCCAGAGTTCCTGAACCTGGTAATGTTTGTCATTGGGATGAAGGAAGATGCAGAAATATGGTCCGAGAACAGTGCTTCCTCCATGGGAAGTATGTGGGACCAGACAGTTCAGAGACACTGATTTACGGGTATCAATGGTGCGACGAGCACCTGAGTCTCCTTCTCGGCTATGCCCTTGATAACACCGATTTGATGCGTGTTGGAGTCAGGGCTCGTGAAGAGTTGATAGCATATCTGAAGAGGATACAGGAGAGGGAAAGAGATGTTCGTCGGACGGCTAGGACTCGTTCTCAAGTTGAGGCCCTTCAGGTCAAAGCTGCAGAAGCCGAAAAGGCTCGGCAGGAGTTTGAGCAGGGCCAAGCTGAGGTCACGGCTAGGCTCAAAGCGAAGGAAGCCAAACTTGAACAGCAAGCAAATGAGCTTGCAGAGTTCCAACTTGAGAGAGATCGAGTGATGCAGGAAATGGATCGTCGAGAAAAGGAACAAGAGCAGAAGAGAGAGAACCAACGGCTCGAGTACCAGAAAATGCTCGAGGACACGAGGAAATCCATCCGAGAAGATGCTCTTCGAGAAATCACTGAGACTCAGAACCAGTCTGCGACAAGAGCGGCTGAGCTCCTAGAAATGACCAGCCGGCGGGAGACGGCTCTGAGGGGCACCGCCAGTGATCGTGAACAGACTCTGCGGGAAGAGTTTCAAGCAGAACTAGAAGCACAGCGCCAGCAGCTGGAGAGTCAAGCTGAAGCAAGTCACCGGAGGCTCATGAAGGAAGCCGAACTCCGACAGAGTGACTTGAGGACTGATCTGGAGAAAACGATCAACAAAGAACATATCTGGCGTGTGAATGCGGAAACTGTGTCGATGCAAGCAACGAAAGATCGACAGCTGTGGGAAACTCGCTGCAACGAGGCTCAGGATCGTGCTGGAGAGCAGGACACTTCTTGGGAGAAGCGTTTGAAGGACCAAGAGAAGGCTACTGATGAGCTGAAGTCAAAGTTGGAGAGGGAGAAGGCAGAATTACGTTCTGAGACTGATGCATTGAAAGCTCGATTGGCTGCAAAGCCGCCTGATGTGAGTCCAAGGAGTAGAGGTTCTGGAGGACACCATGATCGACTGCCTGAGTGCGGGTCATGGGGGGTTGCCAGGCCTGAGTGCGGACCCCAGTCCACTAGGAACTCAACTCCTCCTCGATCTAGTTATAGGAGCCAGGAATCTGAAAGACACCCTGATCGACTGCCTGAGCGCGGGTCAGGGGAGGTTGTCAGGCCTGAGTGCGGACCTCAGTCTATCGGAAGCCCAGCTCCCGTAACATCGATGCGAGATGGTCAAAGGAGCCGGAACTCCGGAGGACACCCTGATCGACTGCCTGAGCGCGGGTCGGGGGAGGTTGTCAGGCCTGAGTGCGGACCTCAGTCTTCTAGAGATCTAGCTCCTGCGACTGCCAATCAACCAGCTGGATCGTCCGGACGTCCGGAGACAGCTGAGTCCATCAGGAATGATCGAGCTAGAGATGATCCCTTCTCAGACTGTACCGTGAGCGGACCATTGGTCTGTGGGGTTGCTAACTGCAACCGTCGGATTCTTGCGATCAGCGCACCTGACGGCTGGTCTTATAAGCCAAGGTGCTGCACTAATTGTGGAATGAAGAATCTCAACAGTGCTAGGCATACTGATGAGTGTGATCAGCGATGGTTGCAAGACCAGTGTGCCAACAATGGATGTTCGCGAGTCAGGAATCTCCACAACAACTGGAAAGCTTGCTGTCAGACGTGTCATGATGGGCACAGCCAACGGTGTCAAATGCGAAACAACGAAGGGGCTTCGCACACTGCGGAGCATCTTTCAAAGGAATGGGAGTCAGATTGTGTAATCCCATTCAACCTGCACTCAACCATGGTACTTCCAGATAATCCGAAACGAATTGAGATTCAGAACATTGAGAAGTACAAGGCGATTCGGAAGCTGCGGAACGAGAATGCGTTGATGCAGGAAAACTTGCGCTCAACAAAGCTGAGTGCGCGTGGATGGAATGAATGTGAACAGGCTCTGGCACGTTCACCTTTCCTTTTGAAAGGACCTGAGTTCGACAACCTGAAACGATCTGAACAGTTGGACGTGCAGATGAGATATGAGGATTGGAAGATGAAGACTTTGGCAAAGTTTGCTGAGACTCGAACTAGTTATGGGAGCAGGGAATCTGAAGGACACCCTGATCGACTGCCTGAGCGCGGGTCGGGGGAGGTTGTCAGGCCTGAGTGCGGACCTCAGTCCATCGGAAGCCTAGCTCCTGTGACACAAGTTCAAGTCGAAGCAGTCCCTAACCAGGACCTGCCGAAGCCTGTTGTAGACTTTGATTACATTCGTCTTTGTTTCTTCTGTGAGAATGAACTGGGAGACAGAGTTGCTCTGTATTTGAAAGATAATGGCAAGTATGTCATATCTGAAGATCTGAACCGAGTTCCACAAGGTTGTGAGAAGCTTGAGATGAGGACTGAAGTCCTGATGTATGACTGTACGGACTGTCGGAGACGACCCCAGCATCCAAGTCGAGTTCTGTGCTGTGCAAACTGCTGGCATGCGCACAAGAGAGATGGGTACTGTCGGAATAAACATCCGAATGGGATTATGCAGTACAAACATGTCTACTGCCAGCGCAATGCCCAGCGTGCTAAGCAGGAAGTGTCTCCGAAGTTCACGGAGTCCTATACCTGTGATGCACCGTGCTGCGCAACTCAACCTGCTGGTGGAAGTTTGCCTATGCCATCTCAAGCTCCGGCACCATTGCACCTTACGCTGAAACCGCCTGAGCCACTGCACTTGGTCTTGGAACCCCAGGATCATGCTGCCGCTCACCCTGGGCATGTCCTGGGTGGAGGCCAGCCTGTAGGCCAAGCTGAACGGTTTGATATCTACAGCGCTGGCAGTGACTTACAAGATGGCGAAGTATCTGATGAGGCTGAATGGACAGATGTAGCAGATAAGTGTGCGAATCTTGAGTGTCGCACCCCATACACGGTTCGGCAAAGCACGACCCGTCGAGGAAGATTGACCAAGTACTGCAGCAAACAGTGCTACTTGTCGTGCGCTGGTCGCGCGCTGTCTGACAGAGTTCAAAGTGCTCGTCCGTCAAGCCGCACCAATGCCGTACAGTGTTCGTCTTGCCGCAACCTGTTTGAGAAAAATCCAGATGATGAGTATGACTTATGCCCGAGGTGTGCTGCCAGATTGGCTGCAGCACCTCCAAGAAGTGTTCTACCACATGATCCGTTGGATGCAGCTGATCCCTGGCAAGGGAAGACGTTTCCTCAGGGACCTGACCGACCTGATGGAAGGACTTTATGGAACAATTATCGACCTGAGGAGACTGCTTGGCGACCTTCTGCCCAGGGGGGTAGTGGTCCAGCCAATAACCAAAATTTTTCCAATTTCGATTCAAGGCGACAGAATGGGACTGAAGATCACCTTAGAGCAGAACCCCAACCAAATACGGTGGAAGAGCCACCGCGCAGGGACCAAGATGCAAGAGGTGGAGTCGCACCCAATGCGGGTTGGGAGAATTATCGTCCTCAAGCCACAGCTGCTTGGGCGACGAATGATGGAGGGCCCTCGAACATGACTGCAGGGTATCGAGGACCTCTAGCGAAACTCGCAGGACAGAATGGTAACCTTGCCCCAACTCCAGGAATCAATTGGATGGATAGAGGAGCAGCTGCAAGAGCAACGGTAGAATTACACAAGGATCAGT
>PJEL010001438.1_pt1 | contig 24103 bp, 16 predicted proteins | sample 1853271 | NCBI WGS metagenome assembly PJEL01 (sample SAMN08108733, study PRJNA415343) | Invertebrate metagenome, whole genome shotgun sequencing project. | host: Globobulimina | place: Sweden: Gullmar Fjord | collected 2015-08
GCCAACTCTTCACTCTGAGCTCAAAAACTCTAAGAGTCAACCTATGTTTTTATCTGTTGCTTACCGACACACCGATAATGCGGATAAAAATGCTTCTAATGTTATTAAGCAAAGGGCAAAAGGGCAATAAAATTAATACTAAACTTTATGTAAGTGAGTTATCCACAAAGAGGTATCTAATCTGTTTGTCAATAGTGGAGGTGGAGCCAAAATAAGACGCTCTAAACCTTCTGGGCACTTGTGCAATGGCAGCAATAGTGAAAAAAGAAAGGGGCTTTAGCTCCTGGAAGCTCTACGCTAAAGCTAAAGAGTAGTTCACGACCCCCTTTCTGTATTTTTATAAATAAGCTTTCTTATCTTAACTTGTATACACTCTTGTATATACTTTATTTTAAATTTTTGACATATGTCAAATTGAAAACAACATATTCTTTGTTGAAACTGATTCTCGAGGTTTCTACATAGCTTCTTAAATGCTTTAGATTTATGCTTAATGGATTTTATATAGGCTTTGACACCTTAAGTTTTCTTTGGAGTTATATGCTATAACAACAACCCCACAGGAAAAAAATATGTTATATGTAGGTTAGAGTTTTTTTTGATTCTAAATCATTATGAAAATCTATTTGTTCTAAATCTTCAATAGTATCATTGATTGATTCATTATTAGTATAGATTTGTTTTATACAATATGAAAAACTATAAACAACAATTTTTTTGTCATGGGTTGATATTTTTATAATACACAAATGTATAAAACACCTTGTAAGAAGCTGATTTTATCAGATTGGTCAAGATCTATATCATCTCAACACTATATTGAAATTGCAAGATAGGTAAAACAGTAATCTAAATACTTATTTTGCTAAGCGATAATTATAAAGAAGTGTTGATGATTTACTTGTTTGTATTTCAATAGCACTTGCCTAGCTGTAAGCTACAACCTGAGTAAGAATGTGTATATAACAATAGGGTATGAGTTTATTATTTTTATTCGCGAAAGTGTTTTTTAAAAAGTATATTTAGAAAAAAAGTAAGGTTTTGGAAGCTATTAATAATCTTTGCACTTTCAAAAAAGATTACTTTTAATTAACGAATAATAATTTATGTCTAATTCCTCATCAGCAAATCCACCATTAGTTTTTGTACTAGATAATGTTAGAAGTGGCTTTAATGTAGGCTCAGCTTTTCGCACTAGCGATGGCTTGGGAGTAGGTGCCCTATATTTGTGTGGTATGACTCCACAACCTCCACACAAAGAAATTAAAAAAAGTGGACTTGGAGCAGAAGATAGTGTCCCATTTCACTATTTTGAAAAAACTCAAACAGCTCTAGAGCATCTAAAAAAACAAGGATACACTCTAGTAGCCGCTGAGCAAACAGATAAAGCACTACCTTTGGAAACACTGCAAAAAAAATATATCAGTACTCCAAGTGCGATTATTTTTGGACATGAAGTATGGGGTATAAAAAAAGAAGTGTTGGATTTAGCAGATTTCCATGTTGAAATTAAGCAAAGTGGAACTAAAAGATCACTCAATGTAGCCTCTTGTATTGCAATATTTGCTTGGGAATGGCGTAAGAATATGTAGTCTACCCTTAATTAAATAAGTAATTAATCTTTGGTGTAGTGTGGTTTTTACTGAATTTTAAGTACATTAGGGAGAATAAGTGTTATTTTTGTTAGACCATAAAAAGTATTTATAGATTGCAACTTATTTTTTAATTGCAATTTACTCTCAATTATAATGTTAAAATTTTTAAAAACCTTATCACAAGTACTTCTATATACTGCAATTACCATATTTATTTTAGAGCGTACAAACCTTTATAAAAAATTTAAACCCTCCATTAAAAAAATAAAGTCAGAATTACGAGAGATACTCTCCGATTAACTGTACTTAAATAACAATTAATATAAATTTTAATTACTTTCATATTTTTTTAAAAGTAGAGTTATATATTTCCCCTATAATTCTTAATAGCTATTGTGGGATCCTATATACTCGATTGGGTTTTTTATAAACGCTGATGTTCATTATGGTATTCATCTGGCAAATCACCTTGCTCTGCATAAACTGAGATTAACCTACAGTTTTTATTAGCTTTAGATAGCTCTGTTGCATTGATATAGGGAATTTCGCTGTCATCATATCGATGAAATATAAGAGTAGGAGGTAGGATTCCTTTTTTAAAAATATCAAGGTTGCTAAGTTCATAGCTTAGAATAGAAGTAAATATCTTTTTTATGATTGAACGCAAAAAAGAAAAGATATATAAGTAATCAACTTTTGATTCAACTACATAAGCAACAATAGAAAATGCTCTTTGCGTAATTAATCTTTCCGCTACATAGCTAGAAGGATAGCTGCCAAGTTTATGCCAATATGCAATTATATCTTTTTCATTAAAGCCTTTGGTTATAAAATAATTTGCAAAATCTTCAGCATCCTTAAGAAATTGGTTTTCACTTATTTTTATTAGCTTATTAGCTTTATTTAGATGTCTATCTATATTGAAAAACTGCTACTTGCAATCCATATTTGCTTGTTAGCCATCTTATGTAAAGGAAACCTTTCTACTTCATCTCTAGCTGGAAAATACAGTAATAACTTTTATTGTCATAAATATCTTTTACTTCTCTTTATTGTTTTTGAAGTTTTCTTGCCATCGATTACATGCTTGGTCATTAACTTCATTTTCCTTATAATAATCAAGATATACTTTTTCTGCTTCACTTATATTTTAGTGTAACGAATACTTCTATTATAGCTATTATTGTCTATCGTCCCACAGTAAAGTAAGGTGTTATCTAGAGAATACTTACAATTTATTATTGTAATACGTATTATCGACTTTGCGTTGAGTATAGCTAAAAAATATAAGTTTCTTTTGGGTTTTATATTTAATATATATATGTAACAGCAACTGCTATTATTGTTAATGAAATAGTTAGGAAATATTTTAAATAAGAAGTATTAGTTTCTTCATTTAAATAATTCTCTTCAGATTCTTCTATCTCTTCTTCTAAAGTTTCTTTATAATTATCTTTAGTTATTAAGTTCCCAGCTAGTATTATACTCTGGTCACTGTTTTTTTATTGACTCATTTGGATTCTTTGCATTGCAATAAGATATATTTACTACAGCTACAGCAAAAAAAAGCTGTAAAATTGAGTTCATCTTATGTAAAGGTTTTTTGTTCATTTAGTTTGGTTGGTTAGAATGCTATCAATAAAGGACTTAATTGCATTATAAAGCCAATGAGGAGATACTGGATTAAGATGTGGCACTTTTTTATTTCCAATATATTTAATTACTCTACTATGACTTGAAGCACTATTATTATTATATAGAGCATTTGAACAAGATGAAGGACAGACATTATCATTGGAAGCATGGATAAAGAGGATTGGAGATGCTACCTTCTCTATATTTGCAAGATTATCAAGCTTATATCCAACCAAAAAACATAAAAACACATGTAATATTTTTGGGAACAACCTTTTAATAAAAGATTCATCTATGCTAATAAAAGCACAATCTAAAATAAGAGCCATCGGATTAATTTCAGCTGTGAATATAATAGAGGGATATGATCCAATTGATTCTCCAACAACGAGTAACTTTTTTCTAGCTTCATTCATCTTTTCCTCTTCTTCATTATCTGCTGCGTCTGTTTCTTTACCTAGAACAACATGATTAAGAATCGCTTTAGCGTCATTAATAAAGTCTTTTTCTTTTGATGTTCTCCAAACCCAAAGCTCATGGGCATAGGCAGCTTCTACTACACAAACTTTTTTATTGCCTAATATATGTTCATATTTTGGTATTAAACGAGACTCATGAAACTCTTTCATAGTTTTTCTAATTTCATTTTCATCAGTAATGCCATTATCTTTGAATTTTGTTATAATATCTCTTCTAATAGTGAACTTATTAAAATCAGTTAAATTACAGCCATTACCATGAAATAGTAGGATTACATTATCGCAACTCTTAATATTATTGATGCCATCAGAAAAATGTAAATTATAAAAAAGGGTTCTTTTATTTGATTCGAAAGAGATAGCATCAGGTGGTATATTTCTTCCAAGGATTCGATCTTTTACCACAGAAGGATAAAAAGAGCAAGGGTCAAAGATTAATTTTTCTGAAAGTTTTCTTAAAGATAAAAAAATCATAACGCTTATAACTATAACTTTCCCCGTTATGACTATACCATATAAAAGAGCAGAACTGCCTTTATCCTCCTGATCGATATCAGTCTGATTAATTATACTTTCATCTTTGTCTTCAATTTGATCAAGAAAGGTTTGATTAATATCTTCAATATTTGAGCAGGTAACCTTTACAACCATAATTAAATTATAAAATAAAATTGCCTTTTGTCCCCATCTCATGTTTCTGTAGAATTCGTATTAATTTATGCGCAATATACAAAAAAATACTTTAACCTGAGCAATTACTGAATTTTTAGACTATTGATTTCATTGCAGATAATTAAAAAATCATTTATTTTATTTTGATAATTCTGCCTCTCATATTCACTATGTCCATAGTGTGAGCCATTGTATAGTATAGAACTCACAGTTTGAATAGTTTAATGGGTTTTTTGAAAGTTTTTGTGTATAGGCGAAATCAAATAGATTAGATTTTCATTCCCCCCATGAACTATAAGTATTGGGTATTTTTCACTCTTTATTTTTTCACCAGAAAACTCATGGCGATAGCCACCAAATAGCAGGTTCATTTTAAACAAATTAATATGATCTATTATATAGTCGTAGCTCTCTAGGTTGCGTTCTATTGATTACCATTACCATGAAATCAGGGCACTATATTTTCACTCTTAACTACTCTTTAGCTAAAGCTCTGTAGCTTTTTAGGGGTCATGATATCCTTTCTTTTTTGACTCTTGCTATCCTCAGGCACAAGTTTAGAGTAAGGCTTCTTACCTCTTGGGTTGGCTACAGGTTCACTCTTCACAAAAATAAAATTACTGTTTACCACAACTCCTTACATAAAGTTTAGTATTAATTTTATTGTCATAGTTTAAGAACCCTTTTAAGTATTCTCATCGCACATTATCTATGCCTTCGCAATTAATAGGTAAAAATATATTTCGATTTTTACAATAACCTGCGCTGGAGAGTGAAGACTTAGCGCATTCTTAAGATGTATGATGGGAGTCTAGTTTAAAGACTATTTTGTTTGTTTTGCCCTATAAGTGCTATGAGCTTCTTCCAAATGCCACCCCTTATCTAATTGTCGCTTTATTTAAGAATTCTTTACATCTTGCTTTAGTTTTTTAACTATTCTCTTTTAAATATACTTTACTTTGGTTGCTTTAGGGGGGTTTTCATTAGGTTTGGGTTTAAGTACTAAAAGAGAAGAATCTTTGTTTCTTTATTATCAACTATATTAGGGATTGTTCTGTGAAAAAAAAATCCCTTATATTTGCTTTACTTCTTTGGTTTATAAAGAACCCCTTTTTTGTAGAAAAAATTTATTTTGCTACCTTTTTTGCCTTGAAAATTTTTTTGAAATAATAACCGTTGAAACATGCTCAAAGTACGAATTACACAGAGACTTAAGAAAAAAAATTGCTTTATACTTTTTTATATCAAAATCATTCTTATGAGCAACAACAATAGACAAACAGGCAACTGATATTGTCGCATTACAAATTCCTCAAAAACATGATTTAATATTTGAAAATATCTAATCAATAAATATGGAATCGAACCGTAAGATTCCTTTGGAGTAAGAAATAACTGAACTGAAAATAGAAATATAAGAAACATTAAGTAAAAGATAATTATACTATTGTTAATAATTAAGGGTGCTCAAAAGCCACGAAGATCAATCTTAATCCGCGCTGCATTTTTTTGGATATTTAAAGACATAGCATAAATATTACTTAGAAAGAAAAGGGATTGAGATTAATGCTACAGAAAATTAATAAAAAAACAGCATTTGTTTAATGCAGGAGGGAAACATAACCATCAAAGAGTAAAATTGTTGATAAAAAACAAAGCAAACAATACTCCCCTAGGCTTGACTAGGAAATTCCATGGTCGTAACCATGGAACCAAAAAAAAACTATTAAACTTCTATAAAGAAGTTTAAAAAGCTCTATCTATAAATAGAGATCTTTTATTAACCGTATTTTTGTTAGCATCGTTTGGATGACATAGCCAGCACTACTATCCATCAAAGAACGAAGCCCTAACACAGAAGGTTAAAAAACTTATTTTAAAAAAACTGTAACTTTAGTGTGTCTTGCAACACATTTCAAAAAAAATGTTTTATATTTGTCGAGTATTAGTTACAATCATTATGAATATTATGAAATTAAATAAAAATCGAATAGCAGCATTATCAATGCTTATATCTCTATTTACTGGGATTAGCAGTGTACACTCAACGTCAAAGCAAACAAAAACTAATGAACACAATATGGCCTTATGCGATTTGCTTAATAATCGTAATGACGATAATTATAGCCATGAACTTTTTATAGCTGCACGTCAGTACCTTTGTAGTATTAATGAATATCTGCTTATTAATAGTATTGAAAGTTCTAGCCTTGCTGATAAGAAAAAAAACCTTGATAAGCTAAGAGACCTTTTTAATGAACCTAAGAAACATATTTTATCCAATCTAGAGGCTAATAAAGGATTTATTAGAAGAAAAAAAGAAGCAGCAACTTCACTGCTAACCTCATTAGGAGCAGCAGTACAAAAACTAGCATTATCAATCCCAAAACTAGCATTATTATCAATGGTATTAAGAACATCTGAAGAATTAGAAATATTTGAAGAAAAAAAATATTATCAATCACTAACTTCTTCTTCCCCATGGGCAGAACCAATGTTGGTAGTAATTGCTGCTTTATCCCATACTATTTATGCTACTTTTAAAAAGGGGAATGGCCATAAATCAGAATTAGAATTAGAATTAGATTTATTTATATCAAACTTGAAAAAACATAAAAAATTAATGGAAAGAAAGGAAGTCGAAAATCTAGAACCAAAAGAAGAAGAAGCAGCAGAGATACAAGTATCAAATGCAGAAGAAGCAGCAGATATTAAAGTGGAAGCAACAGATATTAAAGTGAATAAAGATGTCGAAGCATTAGTAGAGGTAGCAGAAAATCTAGAGCCAAAAGCAGCAGCAGAAAAAACAGAAAAAACAATGACAATAAAAGTAGAAACTGTAAAAAACAATGAAGAGTTAGAGCAAGCAGATGAGCAAGTAAATAACCTAAAGCAAGAAGAATCAAATGCAGAAGAAGCAGCAGAAGAAGAAGAAACAGGCATTAATGTGAAGAATGATGTCGAAGCATTAGAAAAAGAAGAAGGAGCAGCAGAAGCAGAAAAAACAATGACAACAAAAGTAGAAACTGTAAAAAATAATGAAGAGCTTGAACAAGCAGATCAAGCAGATCAAGCAGATGATGAGCAAGCAAATATCCCAAAAGAAGCAGCAGCAGATATGCGAGTATCAAATGCAGAAGCAACAGAAGAAGAAGCAACAGATATTAAAGTGAATAAAGATGTCGAAGCATTAGTAGAGGTAGCAGATGAGCAAGTAAATAACCTAAAGCAAGAAGAATCAAATGCAGAAGAAGCAACAGATATGCGAGTATCAAATGCAGAAGAAGCAGCAGAAGAAGAAGCAACAGGCATTAATGTGAAGAATGATGTCGAAGCATTAGAGGTAGAGGTAGCAGAAAAACTAGAACCAAAAGCAGAAAATACAGAAAAAACAATGACAACAAAAGTAGAAACTGTAGAAACTGTAAAAAATAATGAAGAGCTTGAACAAGCAGATGAGCAAGTAAATAACCTAAAGCCTGAAGAAACAGGCATTAATGTGAAGAATGATGTCGAAGCATTAGAGGCAGCAGATGAGCAAGTAAATAACCCAAAGCAAGAAGAAGCAGAGATGCAAGTATCAGAAGCAACAGAAGCAACAACAGGCATTAATTGTGAATAATGATGTTGAAGCATTAGAAAAAGCAAAGCACAGTAGCCGCCATAAGTGCATACTAACAAAAATATAGCAAGTTTTGAAGTAAATAAAAAAATCAACAACAGTAATAGTGCCCAATAGCGGTATCTAAAAACGGTACAAAAATTTAGAGATAACAAATAATCAATTTTAACTTATTCAGCATTTTTGTAGCTTGATGACATAATAGGGGTCTTTTACTTAAGAGAAAAGGGATTGAGATTAATGCTACACAGATAATTAATGCAGCATAGCAACATAATTTGGTAAAAAAATCTTGATATTAACAAACATACTCTCAATATAGTATAAAAAACCAACCACCTTGGTTGTTTAGTTGTCTGAGTAAAATATTAAGTAAGGTGACTCCTAGAGTTGGTATAACACTAACCAAAATTTTTCAAAAAACGTTGTCCTCAATCTCAAAAATAAAAGATGAGTCTAGGTCAGTTCATTTAATCTTGAGGATTATTTTAGTTTTATTAAAGGTATGGATGTATGCCCTACGACTTTTTATTAAGTAATAAAAGTCATCTTATAGGAGCCCTAAACTCTCTTGACATAAAAAAGAGACATAATAAGTTACCAAAGTCAAACTTCAAAATAAGCAACAACAAACACCTCAAAAAAATCAAAGAAAAACTTACTATCGAAAAACATACCATCGATGGATGAGGTAAAAATATCCATCAAATGTTTTAAATAGTGAAGGTTCTTTCAAGAGATAAATCTGAAGAGTATTTCACTAAAAAACCCCTTAATAGGATTAACTACTTTGTTAAGCAAAAAAATAAGAAGGAAGTATTTATTCCTTTCTTTTCCAAAAAGCCTTTTAAAGGATATATAGTTTTGCAGATTTAAATACTTACTCAACATGATTTTTCGCTCAGTTCAATTATAGTGTATTTTTAAAAAACTATCATTACTTTCGAGTAATTTATTGATTTAAATCTACTTGAAACTCTATAATAATATAAACTCACTCTTTAATGTGACTTTTACCTAAATAACAAAATAGGTATTTAAAAAAATATTATTAAGAGAGTTTCTTATTTTTGCTCTCTCTATATTGAAAAATATCTCTAGAAAAGAGTAATTTTGGGCACCAAGTAACTTTTATAAGTAATTTTATTATGTGTTTCAATTATCGTCTTTACCCAAAATACAGTTTAACTATCTTAATTGGTATTTTTTTACTACCATCATTACAAAGTATCTTTGCAAGTGAAAATGATTTGAATGGTAGAGAAAATTATATTATTAATAATGAGGAAGAGGATGAGGAGATTTTGGAAGAAGAATTGGAGCAAGATAATCAAGAAAATAACATTAAGCATAGAAAAAGATTGAGTAGATCAAAAAATATAGGTGACCCTAAAGGTTCAATATTTCTTAAAGATTTATTTGATTCAAAGATTAATATATTTAGTAAAGAGTCTTTTTTTTTAATGGGAATAGTCGCATTACTTCTTCATATGCCTAAAAGGCATTACAAAAATGACAATTGCGAAATGGACTGGATCAAGAATTTTATTACTCGTAATATTGCTGAACAAAATAAAACCCAACTTAGTCAGTATGTTGTCTTAAAGAGAGATGAAAGTATTATTAATAAATTCACGCTAGACTATACTGATGATCTTTCCTTACTTAAAACTTCAGTAAATATTGGTGATGATCAAAAAATTAAGAATAAATTTCTTGATAATATACTTATGGTTATTGACAGAAGCAAACTTACTTTTGAACAAAATAAACATATTGTTCAGCTATTATTGCAACTTGTCACTACAAGTACCACTGACGAGAAAAAACCCACAGGTAGTGATATTATAGGACATGTTTGTAGATACGCTAGATCTAACTCTTTTGATAAAAGTATTATACATCTCGTATTATTAGAAAAATAGTTTTATTCATTAAAGGTTTCTTTTATTAGTGGCTCATAAGTGAGGTATTTATTGCAAGTAGGGAGGTAGGAGCTTTTGACAAGGACAGAACTTAGAGTGATTATTATCGCATTGTGTAAATGGGATATTTGGATCAAAAAGTTCTTCTAAAACGGCTGTTAGTTTCTTGTGAAAAATATTTAAATATGGACTTATGTCTTCTAATAGCAAATCTTTTTTATCCTCTTTTATCACAAACTTATTAGTGTTGTTTTTATCAAAAATAGTTCTTGTGCTAAGAACAGTAGGAAATACTTTGTAAGTATCTATGAGTTGTAAAGATTTTTTTTGGTTGGTATAAAGCCAACTATATAAAAACATCTGAAATCCTACTTTATTACGATTTTGTAAATCTATTTGAAAAAGTTCCTCCACACAACCAATTTTATTATTCCAAATTCCTGTTTTATAATCTACAATTCGAGTAAATCCATCCTTATAATCAATCCTGTCTATTACTCCCCCCAAAAGAACTTGATCCCCATTAGAGAGAGTAATATAATTATTTCTACAAGAGCTGCTAAACCTATGCTCCAGTGCTCTTATTTTAAAGGGAGAATGCTCTTCATCTCCTACTATAATAGCTCTTGCTAGCTTTGAAATAATATTTAAAATTAACTTATCAGAAGATTGCTTGACTATATCTCCTTTAAAAAAAAGATTTTGATAAATCTTCAATGTAGATTCTTCTAGGCTATTAATAATTTTTTGGATTATTTTTGAGTTTATCTCTACACCAATATAAGGTTTATAAGCAGCCTCCATAATGGAGTGAAATATAGTACCAAATTGTGCTGAGTCCATTTCCAACCCATTTTCTTTTGGCTCTGATAATTTAGCTATATACCTTAAGTAAAACCCCAATGGACAATCTAAATAAAGATTAATTGCAGAAGGTGATAATATTTTTCTACCACCTTTGTTTTTTATAAACTTTACTAGAATGTTAAGAATAAATTCATTTTTTTCAATTTTAATACTACTCTTATCATGAGTTTTTATATCAGGTAAGGTGCTTTGCTCCATAATCTCATATGCTTCCGAATTTTCTATCTCTGTTAGGTAGCGACTTTTACCTCCAGCCTTACTACCACTACTGTAAAAAGCATAGACCTTTTTTCTTGTGCTATAAAAAAGCTGATAAAATACTTGTGTGCTTTCTGCTCTTTGAGATATTTCATCTGGGTATCCATAATAATTAGTTAGAATGTTAGGTATAATTTTAGAGTTTCTTGTGGGCTTAGGCAAAATACCCTCCTGCAAAGAAGCAACAAATATAAAGTCAAATTCTAAGCTCTGAGCTCCCATTAAAGAGCTAATTGTTAGCCCATTGGATGATTTAGAATTATCAAATGATAAACTACACCTAGAGGCCTGCTGCTCACAAAGTTCTATAAACTCTGCATTGATAATCAGACTACTATCCTTTGGCCATAATTTAATTATCTTTTCCCCCAAATCAATTACTTTTTTAAAAGCTTCTCTCTCCCAACTAGCTATAGGAAACTCCTTATTTACTAAGGATAAATAAAATTTATCTATAAGGTTTAGCAGTTTGGAGAAACTCCTATTTTTATAACAAAAAAATTTAGATAAGATGCAAAAAGAGCCAAAATCACTGTTTTTATTAAAAATCCTCTCTGATAAAATATCTTCAATCTTATTAGAAAATCCTTTTTCCCACTCAGAAAACAAGTCATTTATTTTTTTTGTAGTTATTTTTTTTTTACCAATGCTAAAATCAATGTAGGAGTGTTCTAAAACTCTATTTAGTGCACTTTTTAGGTAAAAATAATCATTAGTTTTATCTAATTCTAATAATCCTCTCTGAACCTCTAATAAGCAAATAAGTAGGCTATAGGATGGTGTATCTTGGAGTTGATATCCAATTCCCATAATTCTTGGCTCTCCTAGAACAGAAGGCAAGGAACTTAGTAGGGGAATAAGCAAAGAGCTATCCAAAAGCACAATAGTACTGCCACTACAGAGTTTTTCTAGTCCAATAGAGGTACTTAACTGCTCTAGTTTTTGACAAATTTGAGTAACTTGACCTTGATCAGAGTTGGTTTTTATTATTTCTACAATAGGTCTTTTTTTTGCTTTTATAATTGAGTCATCTATAACAGAGATAAATAGCTTTGTTTTAGGAAATGATTTCCTGTAAGCCAGGGCTGGATGAAGTTCTTCATTTTTGATTTCTGGTGGTAGAGAATCTCTATAAAAAGAAATATCACAGCAAAATTTACTTTCCAGTGCTTCTATTAGCTTAACCTCCACAGGGCTAAGAAAATATTTACCAATAATTGCTAGCCTAGATGGAATGCTTTTGTTACATTCACCAACTTTCCACTTTTCCAACAAGTGTTTTTGTTGAAGTGAAGAGTAAGCAATTCCTTTTTCAACTAATTTTTTTTTAAATAGAGTGTATATTATTGGTAATTTTTGAAACCTATAAAGCCAGTCTCTATTATTATTTTGAGAAGCGTCAGAGATTTTTTTCCAAAAATCTCTGACGCTTCTATTTTCATCTGATAACCTAGATGATGAAAAACTAGGTGGGCTGCAAAGATCTTCTACTGGAATCAAGAACCTATCAAATATCATAAAATCATTAAGTAACTCTCTACCCCAAGGCAGAAACTCTTCAAAAGACTCACTACTTGGCCTAATCTCAATTGTAAGTGGATATAATTCTCTTAAAAGTAATAGTTGATCTACAAGCTTTAATTGAGAGTTACTGCTCCAAAAATCTTCTAAAGTATATGTATTTGGAGCCCAAACAGTAGTACTATTTTTTTTTTGAGCAAGGTACCCTAAAAAAATGTTACTGACACTATAGTTTGGAAATATGAGGCAGGTTTCAAAAATATCTAGTTTATATTTTGATATTAAGTCTTGGGCTACTCCCTTGAGAAATGAATTAGTTGTATTATGCATGATGGAACAACCATCAATATTAATAACTTCTAAGCAATAAAACTATATCGTCTTTATTAATTAATAATAAATACCTAATTAGCTCAACTATTACTACACATTAGAAAGAACTCCCAACTCTACATCTTTTTCTTCTTCGTAGGCATTGTTGCTTTCACTTTTTTTACTAGATAATTTTTTAGAAATTTTACTACCGATCCCTTTAAGTTTAACAACCCACTCACTATCTAAAAATTTTCTTTTTACCTTATCTTTCTCTTTTTCATTATTAGCTTTTTCGTTTTCTGTAATATTTCTTTGATCTATAAAATGAGGCGGAAGCATATCTCCTTGCTTCTCTTTAGCTTTTCCAAGGTTACCATTAAATACACCAATATTCGGATTACAAAAATTAAGCTTATTAGCTATTTTTTGCTTTTCTGATTCATCTATAATTGTTGCTGCTGATGCAATAGAGAAATTTGGTGCACTCGGATGTAATCCACTAACAACCTGTCCTTCAAGCTTAGAGTTTGTATAATCGTGTGTATGAGTTGGTATACTTCTATTTTTGAGGCTAGGGTAGTTAATTGTATTTTTTTGCTCTATTTGGTATTCATTTGAGGCAAAAGTGCTTTTTGGGGATATTGGGGGATTATTATTTGTTATCTTTTTGTGTTCCAAGGTTATATTTTCCTGCTTTATTGAGTTGTTTTTACTATCAAAGATACCATCTTTGTGATTTAACTCTATAGATTTAATTTGATTTTCATTAGGTAACGAACTAGGTTCTTTTATATATATATCTTTTTTTGATTTAACTAAATTATTATCTCTACCTTTAAATGACTTGTATGAAACTGTTAATGCAATAGCTCCTAGGCAGCCATAAATTATATTCCAATTAAAATCGTTTTCTGAGTCAATAGAATTACTTTTTTCTTTATTTATAATATTTTCATTACTTTTGTCCTCAATTGGTTCTTTACTTTCTTCTTCTTCACTAATAACATCTTCTTCTGGGTTACTTTCTGAATTAGAGAAAAAAGAAGATAAATTTGGAAAATAATAAAATGATGGAACGGATTCTGCTGAAATAACTGAAGAATAAAAATTTAAAAAAATAATTCCTAATAAATATTTCCTAGATGTTTTCAACCAAAAAGATTTTTTCATAATATTTAAAATAAAAAGTTTATCAGTAATTTAAATACTTTACAAGAAAGAAATAAACAGGTTGGTATGTTTGTATTTAAAAAATAGAACTACAGATTTATTGGAATAAATAGTACTTTTTTACTCTATTAAAATAATGCGGATTAATAAATTTATAGCTCATTCTGGAGTCTGCTCTAGAAGAGAAGCAGAAAAGCTTATTTTAGAAGGGCTAATTTATATTAATGGGAAAAAGATAACATGCTTAACCCATGTTGTTGAGGATGGTGATAATGTAATATATAAAGGCGAACGACTTATAAGTGAAAAAAAAGTCTATTACATTCTCAACAAGCCTCCCAAATGTATTTGCAGTGCAGTAGATCCACAGGGTAGAAATACTATTGTTGATATGTTAAAAAATGAAACGTCAAAGCGTATATACCCTGTTGGGAGGCTAGATTATCTAACAAGAGGCCTTATCATAGTAACCAATGATGGTTGGCTAACAACACGCTTAGCTCATCCCAAAAAAGAAGTTTTAAAATCCTATAATGTGCTTTTAAATAGAGAGCTTAAGGAAAATGATTTGAAGAAAATTATATCAAAAAACATTACTTTAAATGATGGAGTAGTAACAATTGATAAAATTAACGTTGAAAATAAAAATAAAAGCAAAGTTACCTTAGAATTACACTCAGGGAAAAATCGTATAATTCGTCGATTGTTTGCCCATCTTGGCTATAGGGTTATTGATTTAAAAAGAACAAATTACGCAATGCTAAGCCTAAAGAATCTCGATGAGGGAAAGTTTCGTACTCTCTCTTATAATGAAATTTTACAACTTAAGACTTTAGTTTCTTAGAACTAATTTTTAGTACTAATTTTATTCTTATCTATATAATTTGATAGCTATACAAAAAAATCTGCTTTTACAAATTTGTGGTTTTTCAAATGAACATATTTTAGTAAACTACTCATTATGGCTTAAGTGAGACATAATGTGAGTTTCTTTTTTTACTATTGCTTTCCTCAGGCGCAAGTTAGGGGAATGCTTCCTACATTTTAAGTGGCTACAGGTTCACTACCACAAAAAGACAAGACACCTCTTTGTGAAAACTCCTTACACAGGTTTAGGATTAATTTTATTGCCATTTGTTTAATAACTTACCTAATCGTTCTTATCGTATCTTATTCCTACGTCCGCATTTTTTGAATTCCAAATATAGGGAGCTCAAACCTATTCAAAAGCTTAATATCTTTTTTGGAAATGTATGAGATGAACTTTTAAGCGAATTGCCCTAAAATAAACCTATAAATATAGGGTAGAGAAATAGAAAAACATTTGTTTTTCTATTTCTCTACAACAATAATCCTTGATATAAACAATTTTTGCGACTACGTAAAGTTATTGGGCTAGTGGCAGGAAGTATTGTGTGTTTAAGGATTTTGTACACTTAATGTTTGTAACAAAATACCAGAAAGGTATTTTTAGATATATATAAAATGAAAGAAACCCTCTTCGATCTTAAGTAAGAAAATAAAAGGAAGGCTTTTAGTGTTTGGGAGTGAACACAATCTCCCTTATTTAATGGTTTATGTTCCCCTACAATAGCTCTATGTAGTTTTATTGGACGGTTAATGGGGCATCTTCGCATGAGTGAAGAAAAAAGTTTAGGAGTCAAGTAAAAGAAAAGTTATTGGTCTCTAATTTACAGAATTCTAGTTATTAAAACAGTGTCTTGTGGTGGAGAGCTCCCAAGATGAGAGTTGAGTATACAAATAGGAAGAGAGTCCCTCACGTAAAGGGTGTTAAGCAACTCACAATAAAAATCAGGTTAGATAGGAAGAAATAGGCGTAGGTGGCTATGTAAGCTAAAGCAACAGATATTACCTCCGAGTTTTGTTAAAGAATGCCAAAATATTTTACAAAATCAATTTTTATAAATTGATATATCATGTTTTTTATTAATGAAACTATTGTTTCTTCTTTTTAATAAATTTTTTTTGAACTATACTAGTATAGAATCCTATAATTTTAATTAATAATTAAATGGGACTTTTTGATATTTTAAATATTTGCAGGGATTTTTTCTTAATAAATATTTCGCCCTTATGAATAATATCATAAGATGTATTAAAAATACATCTGTCAATGACTTCTTAAATTAAACGCTCATTATTAAATTCTAAATAGAGAAAGAGAGCCTATCCAAAATCATAATCAAAAAGACTGCCCTACAACATAAAGTGAAACCTCGATCACAATAGATTACAAATATAGTTGGATATATCCATAAAGGGTTATTTAAAATATTCTTCTAAACTCTTTCATATAAAAAAACAATTGCAGAGCATTTTAATAATTCTTGCGGAACATTATATTCCGCAGGATAACATTTACACAATGGCTTTAAGAGTGCGTGTGGAGGATTATTATTTATTGCTCTTCTTTAAGGCTGTTACTTTCTTACTTTTTGTCCTACTTGCTTTGCTACTTGATTTAATATTTTCTATTCTTCATTATCTAACTATTCATTACCCATTCAAAAAGCATTTTTATAGGAATAATTGTTAATCCTGCAAGATATAAAACAAAAAGATTTGAAATAGCTGGAAAAATAAATTGTAATAGCGAATCACAAATAATAAAGAGAACAGAACAGCCAAGTACTGAAAAAGACACAGCTATCCCAAGTATCCATAAATTGCATATAGTTCCCTTTATTAAATGCTTTAGAAACACCATATTCCTCAATGTTAGAAGAAGAAGTAGTATTAATATCATTGCTCGTGGGGATGGTATGGATGATTCAAATAATTTATAGAAAAAGCCTAGATTATGCAATCCACTATTTTCAAAGAATCCACTAAATTAGAATCCCAGGGAGATGTATATTTACCACAAAACTATTAACTTTAAAAGAATTAGTACATACATAATGTGCCATGTATAACAGAGCACCTGATATCCTCTCAGCTCAGCCAAAGCAGAATAAAAAATACTTTTCCAAACAAATCTCAAAATACTCTGATCTTCTTTTTTATTAAAAAACTTAAGAATCCTACCATTGGGATCACATAAGAAAATATGGCAATTGCGTGATCCATTTTTTAAAGATTTATAGCATTCAACTTTTCTTGCTATTACTAAATAATCCGACTCCTAAAAGCATATCTACTATCCAATCTCTTTAGGATATAAAGAACATATGATAATATATAATAATAGAAACCCATAAAAATGTAGAAAAGAGTGGAGGAACTTTTACATTATTCAATGTTATTAGTAATCCCTTTTAGTTTCACCTCAACTTTTCTATAAATCCAAATTACTCACTATTTGTGCTATTATAATTAGTAGCCTGTACTGTAGAATTTGATTCTGATAAGTTATATGCCAATTAGACTCAAAGAGTTTTTTGTAAAAAGAGCTTTGCTTTCAAGATTTTTTTGCGATATACTTATATAAAGTACCTTTAGAGTGTTTTTGCTTTTAATAAATACTTTAGAATCATGATTATTTACTTTTAAAATAAAAAAACCAAAACAATAAATTTATCTAACCATACACCATACATTGTAGAAAACTGAGTTAAAAACACACTTATGATGCAGTATTAAGAGTGAATTTCATGAAGTTAAGATATAAAATGATTTTTCCATCTTTAGAGTAGTCGTAATAGATTAAAAATACTACTTTTGTAATTAATTTTTAACTGATGATAGAAGAAGCATTAAAGAAAGTAAAAGAAAAAACAGATGACCTTCGCAATATACGGATTAGTGCAGAGTCTGGAGCAGGATTAGTCAAGGTAGTAGTTAATGGGCAAAAAGAATTAGTCCAAATAGAAATAGCCCCTAGTTTAATGCGTAAAGAAGATAAAAAAATGCTAGAGTACTTAATAATTGGTGCTGTAAAGCTCGCTAACGAAAAAGCCCAAAAAGAAATTGAGGAAAAACTAAAAGGGTATTTTCGAAAAGATGGACTCTCTTCTTTTATAAAAGATTAAGACCTTAGTACTATTTCTTAAAAAAACTTTCAGATAAAAAATGATAAAAAAAGTTAACAATAAAAAAACTTATACCATCACCGCAGCTCTACCTTATGCAAATGGGCCAATACATATTGGGCATATGGCTGGAGTATTTCTTCCAGCAGATATATATGCAAGGTATCAACGCAGTAAGGGCTCTGAGGTCCTATTTATATCAGGTTCAGATGAGGGAGGTGCTGCAATTACCCTTCAGGCTCTAAAAGCAGGAATTCAACCTAAAGAACTAGTAGATACCTACCACGTATTAAATAAACAAACGCTCAATAGCTTTGGTATTAGCTTTGATATTTTTGATAGAACAACAGATCCAACCCATCACAGGTGTTCACAAGATTTTTTTATTGAGTTACAAAAAAAAGGAGCTTTAGGAGAAAAAGAGACAAAACAATATTATGATATTAAATCAAAAATATTTCTAGCAGATAGGTACATAAAAGGAACTTGTCCCCATTGTAGTTTTAAAGAAGCATATGGTGATCAATGCGAATCATGTGGAAAGGATTTAAGTCCAAGTGAGCTTCTAAGTCCTAAGTCAGTTATTGGAGGAGGAAAGTTAGAAAAAAGAACCACTAAACAGTGGTATCTAAGCCTAGATCTATATCAGGAATGGCTTGAGAAATGGATTTTAGAGAAAAAAAACATTTGGAAGCCAAATGTTTATGGTCAGTGCCAATCCTGGCTTAAAATGGGACTAAAACCTAGAGCAATAACAAGGGATATTGATTGGGGGGTGCCAGTTCCCATAAAAAACACAAAAGGGAAGGTGCTATATGTGTGGTTTGAAGCTCCAATAGGATATATTTCTGCAACAAAAAACTGGGCAGCAAGCAAGGGAGTTTCTTGGGAGAAGTATTGGAAAAGAAAAGAAACAAAGCTCATACACTTCATAGGTAAAGATAACATTGTATTTCACTGTGTTATTTTTCCAATAATGTTGAAGGCGCATGGAGAGTTTATCCTACCAAGTGAAGTGCCAGCTAATGAGTTTATGAATTTAGAGGGTAAAAAAACATCCACGTCAAAAAATCATGCAATATGGTTAAAAGATTATCTGAAAAATTATCCCAACAAAGAAGATGTAATGAGATATGTATTATGTTCACTTACACCAGAATCTAAGGATAGTGACTTTACATGGGATGCATTTAGGGATAAAAACAACAATGAGCTAGTAGCAATTGTAGGTAATTTCATCAATCGCACGTTAACATTAACACAGAGATACTATAATGGAAACATTCCAAAACTAACAAAGTCCATAAAAGGCTCAGATTATAAATTAATAGAGCAAATTATAAATTGCTCTAAGGAGATTGAAAATGCAATTGAGGCTTTTAAGTTTAGAAAAGCTCTAGCTTCATGGTTAGAATTGTCACGCATAGGAAATAAATACTTAGCTGAAGAAGAACCTTGGAATAGCAAAAGAAATAGCGAAGAGCGTAGAGCAAATATATTAAGACTAACTCTGCATTTAGTTATAGAGGTTTGTGAGAAAGCATTTCCTTTTATTCCATTTACATCAGAGAAGATTTATAAGTTGTTGCGAGTTCCCTTGGGAACTCGCAACAACTGGTCAGAGATAAAAAACTTCCTCCATACTCTTAGTTGCCAAATCGAGGCAAAAAAATCACCGAATTTAACTAAAAGAAAAGATATAGAAAAAATTGATGGCATAGATTTAGAAGAAGGGGAAAATCAAAAGACAAATATTAATAATTTAAAAAAATGGTATAATCTTGGAAAAGATCCTACTCTTAGTTCTAGTGATGAGAGATATGAACAAGAGCCTCTACCAAAGCCTTATCTGTTATTTGAAAAACTTTAAATCTTTCAATTATAGGTCATATAATTTTAAACAACACCACATAGCCTGAGAGTAATATTTTTGTATTTAAGCAAAAAGATTTGCCTATACTCAAAATCTCAATGACAGAACTTGATAGGCCTAATTTTCTTAATGAGTTAAATTTTGGCGATTTCCTACTGTTTTTTGTGCCATGCTATTAATTTGTTCAATTCTAATTAACCATACTCTTCTTTTTTAACTGGTGCTTTACTAACAACTCTAAATTGAAGTATGTTTTTTATAAAAGTATACAAAGCACGCTTAATTAAGCCAACAATTATTCTTGTCCCATATAGTATGGGAGTAATTTAGATAGAGAAGTTCCCACTAAATAATCATCTAAAATACCACAAGTGGTATTTTAGATAAAAGCTATTAATAATATTAATTCTCGTTATTTGGCTTGTAGAACATAAATATATGTTAACACAGATATAAAAATTAACAGCAATAAAAACAATGAAGCATTACGTCTCTCTCTATATAGAATTCGTTTTTTTATATAATTCTTCACTTCTAGTTTGGAAACTTCACTAATATCGTTATTTGTAAACTTTGCTCCCTTCCCTATTAAGTACTTTGCTATTTCTACGCTATTTGCATATACTAAAGGTGTATAGTTAGCATAGCATTTAGCATTAAGGTTGGCGTTCTTTTCTTCCACCAACCAACGCACTGTTTCAATGTCATTAGCAAGCATTAAGGCTGTAGCTCCTAGGTCGTCTTTAGACTCAACAGAGGCTCCTCTTTTTATAAAACCTTCTATGTTTTTTTTTGTTATTAGCCATTCTTTACTCAACGGAGAGTTTTCCTCTAAAAAAGAACTTAATTCTTCTCCTGCATTAATCACATCACTATCATGCCTGTAAGTATTCATGGCTTTTACCTCATATGGTTTAGCAAAAAAACACAATGAAGTAAATATGGTTATTATTACTTTCGTTTTATTCATCAGTTTTAATATATCACTTCTGAGATATATTAACAATAGGCAACAAGTAGTGAGTATTTAATCAAAGCAATGCCTTATATCTTAAAGATTATTAAGAAAAAGTGCGAACCCTTGATCATTCAATATAGCCTAGAAGTATTATTCTATTGCATTTAAGCTAGCAGTAGGTTCATCTATTTGCTCTTCTGCATCTTCTGCTTTTTGAACTTCTTCTTCCCTAGAGTAATTGTACAATAATTTTGCAACATAAATAGCTGCATTAGCAATAATAGAGTATCCAATAAAGACTAGTAAATTTATAAATTCAAAAAAATTAGCTTCTTCTTTCGTATATGCTCCACCACAAGCAAATACTTGTAGTATGTAAAATATAAGAAGCAATCAATGTTAATGGCAGAGGAAAAAGTATATAGGACATGAATAGATTTACCCACTTAGATGATGACACTACTTCATATTCATAAAAATAATCAGCAATAAAAGACTTTACAAATGGGAAAACAGTAAATTCAAAAGTAGTAGCCCATATGGGTTTATTAACTTTTAAAAAAAAGGATTCCCTCCATATAAACCATGTAGCGAGTGCACAACCCACAGCTTTTATAGAAATTTTAAAAATTTTAGTTTTATGCACTGGAAGACTCTCTATATCTTTAGCCTCTTGCTTATCTAAAGATTCATTCTCTTTTCTCTCTGCTTTATTTTCATCAAACTCCCTACTATCTATATGTAGTTGACCCTAAAGCTGAAACTGAGATAATCATGCTTAAAGCGATTTTTTTTCTTATTACTATATTATTCACTATGCAATAATAAAAAAGATTGGGTAATTAATAGACAATAAAAACAAATTTTATGAATATCTTATAAAAATATTTGTATGTCATCGACTTATTTTTAAGTAAACTAAAACAAAACCTATCTTGAAAGTATTAATTATATTAAAGTTAGTCTTTTATATATATTTAGGATTTCGGATAAATACTCTTTGTAACTGTGTATAGATCTAAGCTAAAGCTCTTTAGAGCTTTAGCGGTAAGGTTAGGTGCACTTTTTTTTTGATGCGTCCATACTCAGAAGAAGATTTCTTTCCTCTTAAGTTGGGCACAGGGTTACTCTTCACAATTAGAAAAGAGAGCTCTTTTCCATAACTACTACATATAAAGTTTAATATTAATTTTATTACCAGGGCTTAATAACTCCCTTAAGCGTTCTTATTCGTAGGTTATTGGTATGTTGAGCATTTAGGGAAAAATAGTTGACCCTTAGGATTACAATGGATGAAAAGTTAGGTAAATTAGAACCCTTCCAGGGTTATGATAAATCAACATACTTTAAAGACCACTTTATTTATTTTTTTACACTATAGGTTGTAAAAATTTCTAGTAAATACCGCTCGTTTGTTTAAGCCTGCTTTACAAATCTCTTTATTTTTTATCCATTATCTAATATCTGTTTTCATTGCCTTAGGTTTTTTGTCATTTTTTTGACATTTAATTCCTATAAGACGAAAACCTTAGTTTCTTTCTTATCAACTATTTTAAGACTTGATTGGCAACAAAAAACATCCACTATTTGCTAGCTTCTTTGGCAGTGAAGAAAGCCTTTCCTTTATTTTGCTTATTTTTTTCTTGAAAACGTCTTGGGTGATGAGCTGAAATGTTTTTCTCTTCTTTGCTAAGGTCAAAAGAGCCTTCACTATTTAGAACAGTGGAAGGTATTTTTCCATATATCGATTGGTATGTTTTTATAAAAAGTCTTTGATTTTTTTAGAGATGCTAGTTGAAGAAGAAGTTAAAGCAGCACAAAAGGAAGTCGAAATTGCAGAAATAACAATAAACAAAGCAGTAAAGGTAGTTTCCCACTCTATTTGATTATGTCTGAGACCTAAATGGCTAATAACCCACTGTAAGCTTACTGGTAACCCGCTTCGTTCTAGCCCTATCATCAAAGATTTAAGCCAAACGTCTACGGCTGAGACGTTTATGAAGGAAAGCATTAGGATTCGGAGAAGAAAAGATATTATTTAACAATGTGGTGTGTACTTTTTTCATTAGATCTGCTTGTCAACATATGAGTTATTGCATATATTTGGTAAACAACCAAGGGTTTAGAGTCTCAACGGTTGTGGCTTTATATAGCAAGTTTTTTATCATTATTGGGTGGCTGTGCTTTTCTCTGTAGCCACCCCTTGACTTTGTATGCTAGTGATTTTTAAAAAAAGAGCTATATCACACTTTCATTTCATATACTCTGTCTAAATTATCTTATTATTTCTGCTTCGTAGAAATCATATCCATAAACCCAGATCTATCAAAATCAACTACAAAGTAAATTAATACACTTAATATACATCCTACCAATACAACCAATACAAAGAGGATATTGTTATATAAGTTATTTTTTAGCTTATTAGAGCTGTTGTAAGTAAGGTTAGCTTTTTTCTGCACTTTTTTTACTTGAAGTTTCTGGATTTGTTTTTTAAGATCTTCATTTTGATTAGCGTTGTTATTATTATCAGTACTTAATAGATCAATTTTTTTTATATATGATTTTATTTCTTCAATATGGCTTTTTTCTTGATTTTGAAGCTGCTTGATGTTTTGGTCTTGTTGTGAAGTTAAAGCTTCTCTATTTTTAAGACTTGTTTTTAATCTACTTATTTGTTCTTCTAGATGAACTTGGTTGTTGTTCTTAGTATTTAATGTAGCATTTGTTCTCTCTTCTAGTTTTTCTATCTTAACGTCGCTTTCATTTTGTTCTTCTAATTTGTCTTCATTATTTTCAAGCGAGGATTCTTGTGAAAAGCTCTTTTCTGAATCTGATGAGCTGTCTTTTATTCTTGCTTGCACTTCTTTGCATGTCCCTTTTATAATTGCTGCAACACCTATAAGTTCTAATATTGTTTTAACCCATTTAATCCCATTATCCAAGCTGTTTATTTCATCTTTAGCAGTGGCAAGCTCTCCAACAAGAGCATCATTTTGAAATTGTAGATTTTTGTTTTTTGATTTTAGCTCTCTATTTTTATTATCAGAAATAACATAATTTGATTGATGGCAATTGATTTCTTCTTCAGCAATTGCTAAATTTTTTTCTAGATCAACTATTGTACCGTTATCTTCACTTTCTAACTCAGCTGTTCGATTTTCATGAAAATATGTTTTGTCTTGGTTATGTAAAGGACAGTTTATATTATAAATATTAGG
>PJEL010001439.1_pt1 | contig 24095 bp, 19 predicted proteins | sample 1853271 | NCBI WGS metagenome assembly PJEL01 (sample SAMN08108733, study PRJNA415343) | Invertebrate metagenome, whole genome shotgun sequencing project. | host: Globobulimina | place: Sweden: Gullmar Fjord | collected 2015-08
TGCACCGCTTTGGGTCGCGTTTTCAAACGAGACGATTGGATTGCCCACGATTGCGATTTCACCCACGGAGCCGTGCAATGCGGTGACCGTACCAGCATACGGGCTGGGCACTTCGACGAGGGCCTTATCTGTTTCCATTTCAGCTAAGATATCCATTTCATCAATGGTGTCACCGACCTGTACTTTCCAGGAGATGATCTCTGCTTCATGGACGCCTTCGCCCAAGTCAGGGAGGATAAAATCGACGGTGTTGGATGTCATTGCAGTACTCATCATCATTATGCTCGTGGTATGTTCCGTGGGCTTTCTACCCCTGTTTCCATTTACTCAACCGAGGCCGAACCCAATAACAGAATCGATCCGATTTGGCAGGGCCTGAAGTCCAATTTTCTCTCTCCCCTTGCGAAATCAATAGGCGGTGACGGATTCGACGGCCCGCTGCACTCGTTTGGCGTCAGGCAGGTAGTCCAATTCCAATTTGTAGTAAGGCATGACGGTGTCATATCCCGCTACACGCTGCACTGGTGCCTCAAGGAAGTCGAAGCACTCCTCTTGGATTCGGGCGCTCAACTCAGCGCCGAGGCCGCACGTGAGAGGTGCTTCGTGGACAATAACACATCGGCCGGTCTTGCGGACAGATTCTGCGATCGTTTCAATATCCAAGGGATACATGGTGCGCAAGTCGATAAGTTCAACCGATTGCTCAGTTTCATCAAGCGCATTCAGACATTGGACAACTGAAGCGCCCCATGAGACGATGGTTACATCTGTCCCCTGTTCGAGGACCTTCGCTTTGCCGATCGGGACGGTGTATTCCTCTTCGGGCACTTCCTCGCGGAACGCACGGTAAATGCGTTTGGGCTCGAAGAAGATAACCGGATCAGGATCACGGATGGCGGAGATCAATAATCCCTTCGCATCGTACGGACAGGAAGGCATGACTACTTTCAAACCTGGCGTGTGTGTATAGATTGCTTCCGGCGAATCGCTGTGCAATTCGGGAGCATGAATCCCCCCACCCACGGGAACACGAATCGTCAATGGGCAAGTAAACCGGCCACGTGTTCGGGTTCGAAATCGTGCAGCATGGGTTGTAATCTGGTCATACGCGGGCCCAAGAAATCCTTCAAATTGGATCTCGGGAACGGGCGTCATTCCCCCCATCGCCAAACCGATCGCGGATCCGATCACGCCTGACTCTGCCAAAGGCGTGTCCACCACTCGGTCGCCGCCAAATTTTGCATGCAGGCCATCGGTCGCTCGGAAGACACCGCCGTTGACACCCACATCTTCGCCGAGGAGAATGACGGACTCATCTCGCTTCATTTCTTGTTCGAGAGCGAGCGTAATTGCTTGGACGAGGAATAGTTCTGCCATAACGTCATGCACCCTTTCAGCGGTGATGGACAATACATAGACTCAACAACAAAAATCGATACGCACCGGACTGGGTCGCCGATCTCAGAGAACCGGGAGGGGCTCTGCCCTGATCGACGTCTGCAAGGGCGGTAAATATATCCTCCCTCGCCCTTAATCTACAAGAAATCCTTGATAGATTCATCGCTCCGGCGGCTGCTGTCACAAGACCGGGCAGATAGGGTCGATTCTGGCGATATGGAAGTTTAGGCGCTCCTGATCAGGCGGGATTGCCTCAACGCTCTTGAACGCTCAAAGCGGGGTATTGCCCCGGATTCTCGGGTCCTAGCAGCCGCCGCACGCACTTTTTGTCATTATGATGCCCCACTCTGGCCAATACTGCATCATGACGTGAATGATCTGGCGTGTGCGACTCGAGCGTTGTTTTCGTGCTTCTGCCGGGATACGGTGATGACAACAACACCAATACCTAGCCTACGAACGAATGGAGTCCGATGCAGATGGCAAAAAGTGGTCGCGACACAATCCTGAAAGCACACGAGCTGCGCGATTCCGGGCATCTGGACGATGCTCGAACGCTTTATCAGTCCATTCTTCGGAAGAGACCAACTGATACCGAGGCCTTGATCGGGATGGCCTCGATTGGACGACTGAATGGAGATCGACAGACTGCCAAGAAGATGTTGGAGCGAGCCTACGCCAAGCATTCTGAGAATGCACAGGTCCTCATCGAGTTAGCGCTGCAGCAAATTGAAGTCGGCAAATTCAAAAATGCAGAAAAGGCACTGCTACACGCTGTCTCGAAGAACTCTCACGAAGCTGGACCGTATCTCGAATTGGGTCGGCTGTATCATCACCTCAACGATCCGCAGCGGGCGATTGGGGTTCTTCAAATAGGCTGCAAGCGACTGCCAAGGAATGTCGCTCTATTGGAATCGTCTGCAAATGCTCTGCAGATGGTCGGTGATTGGGTAGACGCCATCGTGCCTTACGAACAAGCAATCTCGCAATGTCCTACGTCCTATTCCCTTCATTACAATTTGGCGACTACATACCAAGCCGTGGGCCGATTCGCTGAAGCTGCGCAGCTCTATGCAAAAGCGATCGAACTTGAGACCGAGTCCGTTGAAGCCAAATCGGGGTTGCTTAATCTACTTGAATCCACCGGGGATTTTGGTGAACCAAATAGGGCGGTCGAGCAGGTTCTCAGTCATCCAGTAGCCGACCCTGCTTACGCCAAAGTGGTTGCTCGAGTATGCAAGCGATTGGGAACACCACAAGCAGCCGTTGGCTATATTGAACGTGTCTTCGAACAGAATGAACATATTCAACGCTCCCATGAGTTAATCCTCCGATTCCTGCTCGGCGATTTGTATGAACGTCTTGATCGAGTCGATGAAGCATTCGCTCAATACGAACACGCAAATCGCTTGTCGCCAAGTACTTTTGATGGGAATGCGTATCGCATTTTTGTTGATTCAATTATGAGTGTGTTTCATGCAGGCAGAGCAGCAGAACTCTCGGTTGAAACCGTCCACTCTGATCGGCCAATTTTTATTGTGGGAATGCCTCGATCAGGCACAAGTCTTGTGGAGCAGGTTCTTTCTTCGCACCCCACTGTTTTTGGCGGTGGCGAGCTCAATATACTGCCGAATCAGATTCAACAGCACACGCTTGGTACCGCTGCGCGCACCAATGTGCCCTTTCCTGAATGCTTTCGTCAAAGTGAACCTGAGAGATCATTGGCTCTGGCGCAGTCCTATGTTGCGAGCCTTGATGAACACGTTGCGATGAGTGGTGGTGACGCTACTGACTACTCACGAATCACGGACAAATTGCCACACAATTTCCATCACCTCGGACTCATTTCATTAATCTTACCGAACGCTCGGATAATCAACTGCCGACGTGAGCCGAGCGATACCTGTTTTTCGTGTTTCGCAACATCGCTGAGTCCAACACATTCGTATTCGAATGACCTTGCCCATGTTGCGACCGCCTATCGAGAATACGAGAGGCTGATGGAACATTGGCGGACCGTCATTCCTGAGGATCGATTGTTGGATGTGCAATATGAGGATTTGGTACAGAACGCCGAAACAGTCAGTCAGCAAATGATCGAATTCGTCGGGCTTGACTGGGATGATCGATGTTTGAAACATCACGAATCGAATCGGATCACCTTGACGGCCAGCGCGGATCAGGTTCGCCAACCGATGTATACTTCAAGCGTTGGTCGGGCAGAACGATTCCAAAAGCACCTGAAGCCGCTGTTTGATGCGCTAGGTGAATGACGGGCCGGATGCTGCCGCTACACTTGGCGACTATGAGCGACAATACGAACACCAGGACAGACATGACGAAACCTCGCATTTTAACGGGCGATACGCCGACGGGAAGATTGCACCTTGGGCATTGGGTAGGCAGCCTTGAGCGAAGAGTTGCCTTGCAACAATCCCACGATTGCTATTTCATTTTGGCCAACGTCCATGCCTTTACGACTCGATCAGAGAGGCCCGATGAAATCCGGTCGGACACGATTGACATCGTCCGTGATTATTTGGCTGCTGGAATCGACCCCAATGAATCGACCATATTTCTGCAGAGCGAAATCCCTGCCATTGCAGAATTGACGTTTCTGTTTTCAATGCTGCTTGGGTACGGCCGCGTGATGAAAAACCCGACAATCAAAGATGAGATTCGAGTGAAGAACCTCGGCGATACATATTCGTTTGGCTTTTTGTTGTATGCGGTCGGTCAAACTGCGGACATCCTGTCCTTTCGGCCGGTGGGAGTTCCGGTAGGTGAGGATCAAGTTCCTCACATTGAGATGACGCGAGAAGTGGCGCGAAAATTCAACCAGTTGTATTGCAATGTGTCGGATCAAATCGATGATGAGGATCATGTACAAGCAGGTGGTGTTTTCCCTGTTCCGAGGGCAGAAGTTGGGCGAGTGGCTAGATTAGTGGGGACAGATGGCGACAACAAAATGAGCAAATCGCTCAACAATGCAATTTTTCTCAGTGATACCGCCAAGCAAGTGCAAAAGAAAGTCAACAAAATTTTCACCGGCCGACAAAGCGCAGAGGATCCGGGTGACCCGAACAATGTGCTCTTTCAATACCACGATGCATTCAACCCGAATGCTGCCGAAGTAGCGGATTTGCGAGAGCGTTATGCGGCCGGCAAGGTCGGTGATGGTGAAGTCAAGAAAATACTGGGCGGGCATATTAATGAATTGCTCGATCCCATGCGTGAACGGCGTGCTCAATACGAATCGAATGATGGTCTCATTCTCGAAATTCTCAAAGATGGTTGCACCAAAGCGAATGCCGTCGCAGAAGAGACGCTCGCCATGGCGAAAGATGCGATGGGCATTGGGTTCTTCCCACGCACTTTGCAATATTGAAAGTACATCGACCCAGTCAAAACTGACCGGACAAAAAAAACAAGGCAAGAGGAATAGTGCCCCTTGCCTTGGTGATGATTTAATGAAGTTTTTGTAAGCAACGCTGTTGTTTACTTACGTGTTGCCTTCTTCTTTCGTTTGGACTTCTTCTTTGTCTTCTTCACACTGTTGTTCCGTTCGTTTTCCATCACGACCGCTTGCGCCGCTGCAAGGCGAGCCACGGGAACGCGGAAGGGTGAGCAACTCACATAATCCAAGCCAACATCGTGACAGAAGTGAACGGACGCGGGATCGCCGCCGTGTTCACCACAGATGCCGAGTTTCAAGTCAGCCTTGACGGATCGGCCTTTTATGCATGCCATTTCAACCAATGCTCCGACGCCGGTCGAGTCAATTGACTGGAATGGGTCGATCGGCAAGATTTCCTGATCGATATAATCGGGCAGGAATGAATTGATGTCGTCACGACTGTAGCCGTAGGTCAACTGCGTCAGGTCGTTGGTACCAAACGAGAAGAAATCTGCTTCGCCAGCAATCTCATCCGCGGTGATGGCTGCCCGTGGAATTTCAATCATGGTGCCAACAGGGATATCAAGTTTGCCCTTGTACTTCTTCGCCTTCTTGGTTTCAGCAATCGTCGCGATCGCCAAATCCCGGAGCATGGACAACTCTTTCTTCGTTCCGACCAGCGGGATCATCACTTCAGGGCGAGCATCGATCTTCTTCTTCTTACATGCAATCGTTGCTTCTGTAATTGCAGTAACCTGCATGCGCAAAATATCGGGATAAGTAATTGATAAACGGCACCCACGATGGCCAAGCATGGGATTGGCTTCATGGAGTAACTCGACCCGCTGTTGTACTTGGGCGAATGTAATACCCATATCTTTTGCCATTTCCATTTGCTGCTCACGCTCATGCGGGAGGAACTCATGGAGCGGCGGATCAAGCAAGCGAACCGTCACGGGCAGGCCTTTCATCGCAGCAAGAATACCCTGAAAGTCTTTGCGTTGGAACGGCAACAACTTGAAGAGTGCGCTCCTGCGCTCGGCATTGTTTTCGGCCATGATCATGCGGCGCATCCACTTGATGCGTTCCGGATCAAAGAACATGTGTTCTGTTCGACAAAGGCCGATTCCCTCTGCTCCAAATTCGCGAGCTCGTTTGGCATCTTCGGGTGAGTCAGCATTCGTGCGAACGCCAAGTCGCCGTCCACTATCGGACCATTTGAGAATGGTCTTCAGGTCCTCAGAAATCGAAGCAGACTTTGTCTTTAGTTCACATCCGAATACTTCACCGGTCGCACCATCAATTGAAATCGTGTCTGCAGGTCCGTAAGTCTTGCCGTCGATGGTGGCCTTCTGCTTCTTGGCATCGATGATGACATCGCTTGCCCCCGCCACACAGCATTTGCCCCAACCACGAGCAACAACCGCAGCGTGTGAAGTCATGCCACCCGTTGACGTAAGAATGCCAACCGATGCATGCATCCCTTCAACATCTTCCGGGCTCGTTTCGCGTCGAATAAGGATCACGCTTTCGCCATCTTCATTACGCTGGGCAGCATCTTTGGCGGTGAAGGCAAGATTGCCAACCGCTGCGCCGGGTGATGCAGGAAGGCCCTTCGCAATTGCCTTATTCTTCTTCTTTGTCGCAATATCAAAGTGAGGCAACAAAATTTGAGTCAGATCACCTGCGGGAATTCGCGTCAGCGCAGAATCACGGGTAATCAAACGTTCTTTGACCATGTCCACTGCAATTTTCACCGCAGCTTGAGCGGTCCGCTTGCCGTTGCGGGTTTGCAACATATACAGTGTGCCGGTCTCGATGGTGAATTCAAAATCCTGCATATCCTTATAGTGCTTTTCGAGCACTCGCCGAATCTTCAGGAGGTGGGTGTGAATGGGTTTGCTCCACTTCGGCATCTCGGCCACTGGTCGCGGCGTGCGAATACCCGCGACGACATCTTCGCCTTGGGCGTTCACCAAGAATTCGCCATAGAACTCATTTTTTCCGGTGGATGGATTTCGAGTAAACGCAACGCCTGTTCCCGAATCATCACCCATGTTGCCAAATACCATCGTCTGGACATTCACAGCAGTGCCGAGCAGGCCAGCAATGCCTTCTTTGCGACGGTAGGTGACGGCGGTGTGTTTATTCCATGAGCCAAAGACTGCACCAATTGAAGCGTGCAATTGCACTCGTGGGTCCTGCGGGAAAGACTTTTTCGTCCCCTTTTTATACACTTTCTTATACGCTTCGCACAACTCGATAATGCCCTTGGTGGGCACATCGGTGTCGTTCTCAACGTTGTACTTCTTCTTGATCTTGTCGAATGCGACTTCAAAGTCATGATGAGGCACCCCCATCACCACATCGCCGAACATGTTGATGAGGCGACGATACGCATCGTACGCAAACCGCTCATTGCCCATCGCTTGCGCGAGCCCTTGTACGGATTGATCGTTCAATCCGAGGTTGAGGACGGTGTCCATCATGCCGGGCATTGACGCTGCGGCACCAGATCGGACGGATACGAGAAGCGGGTTTTTAAGGTCCCCAAATTTCTTGCCTGATGCTTTTTCGGTAAATCGAATACCCTTCTCAACTTGGTCGACAAGTCCATCCGGCAAGCGTTCGCCATGGGTGTGGAAGGCGGCACAGGTCTCAGTAGTAATGGTGAAGCCGGGCGGGACGGGAAGACCGATTGAGGTCATTTCCGCTAGGTTCGCCCCTTTGCCTCCGAGCAATTCTTTCATGCTCGCATTGCCTTCAGATTTATCCGGGCCGAAGACATACACCATTTTGGGCGCACGTGGCTTGCGGGTCGACTTTTGGTTCTTCTTTTTGGTTGTACGTCGCGTAGCGGTGGCAGTCACAATGGACCCTTCCGTGTTGTCCCGCTGGATTGCGGGCGTCATTTTCCTATCAGACCCGGAACTTGCCCCAAATTGAGCTGGTCATCCTGACGATTTTTTGTCCGAGTCGTCATCCAAATAGCTGTTCTAGAGTAACTTATCATTCTCTCCAGCCGAATTGCCCACATTAAGGACAACAAATAAAACGGCGAAGATCGTAGGCTCATTGATTGGCTTTGCAAGACGTTTTCAGCTATCGCTCTATCATCTTGCCCATGAATGAGGCGATGTTTGGATATCCTGAATCGCGGCCTCCGGCAAATCACCCCGCTGGCCCCTGCTTGCAGAACATCATCCGGCGATGGCCTGATGATTGCCCGCTCGTTGCTCTCACCTCCTGCGAAGCAAATAGCCCGTGGAGTCGATGGCACATTGTGGCTCGAGCAACGGGGTGGCTCACTCATCAACATGGCCAAACACTATGGAAGCCAGCGCTAAGCAATCTACACGAAAAAAGAGGCCTCAAGCCTACTTCTCCCCCACCGTTTCTGGACACCATATGCCACGATCCACTGGCGGACCTCGAAATGATTGTCTTTGGTGCACAGCCAAAAACGACTCTGGATTGCCCCAGCCTTCCATTTCAAGGCGGGTGGATCGGATCAGTTTCTTACGCTCTTGGACAGTTCATTGAGCCAACCGCCGTTGCCTCTTGCCGACCAGTTGGAGGAGCACGCCCCGATCAACCCATCTTTGAGATGGCATGGTGCCCCGATGCATTGATTGGCGATACGCTCACAGGCAAATGGTATGAAATAGGTATTCCGCCTGTCCGATTGGCGGACATCTCCGGATCATCCACGTCCGATGGCGAATCGCCTTACGACAAATCGCTCGTATTTACGCTGGGGGAATTCGAAACTGAGCAGGACAGGCAGGTGATCGAAACTCATATCGCCGACGTTATTGACTACATTCGCGAAGGTGATATTTTTCAAGCCAATCTCAGCCAACGATTCGGTGCAGCATTCTCAGGATCAACACGCGGTCTGCTTTTGGCGGCCATTGAACGCAATCCTAGTTGGTACCAAGCCTATCTCGAACTCCCATGCAATCGGACGTTGCTGTCCTTATCGCCTGAGTTATTTCTCCAATACCACCCGGCATCTCGTCAAATCACCACTCGGCCTATCAAGGGAACTGCAGCATCGACTGTCTCTCCGAACGATTTACTAGACAGCGCCAAGGATGAAGCAGAGTTGCACATGATCGTTGATTTGATGCGGAATGACATCGGCCGAGTATGCTGCCCCGGCTCAGTCGTGGTCACTGAAAATAGAGTGGTTGAGACACACCACACTGTTCATCATGGGGTGTCAACCATAACTGGGACTTTGCGATCCGATTCGAATCCGATGGATCTGTTGCGAGCAACTATGCCAGGTGGTTCTATTACGGGTGCGCCCAAAATACGCGCGATGCAGATCATCGACGAGCTTGAGCCGTTTGAACGAGGACCTTTTTTCGGCGCAATTGGATATATCAGCCGCGATAAGAAGATGTGTCTCAATTTGGCAATCCGTACTCTATTCATAGAGGGGAATCGAGCGACTTATGTAGCGGGTGCAGGCATTGTCGCAGACTCTGATCCAACCCATGAATATGAGGAAATGATCCTGAAAGCCGAGGGAGTGAAGCGAATGTGTAGTAACATCACTCGCTCAAGAACTCAACAGCCCGTGGCTGGACACGAATCAGCCATGCCCACCGATTTCAGAGGTTCCATCATCGATCGCCACAGCTTCAGTTGACTCGAATTCAATCTTCATTCCATCAACCTGCCATGCGGGTGATGTTGATGATTCCAAACGAACTTGCTTGCCTACATACTCTTCTGCTGCCTCGCCTTCGAGTACCTGACGAATGGCATCCTGTTCAGAAATTGCACTGACATTCCACCGCCGTTCCCGCAGCAATGTCTCGTGGACAACTTCGACAACCTCATATGTTTTCATTGGTACAGCGTCCTTTCAAGAATGTACGCATTCGCGAAGTGAGTTATCTAATCAGTGCATCCACTCATCTCAGATCCCACCAGCAGGTAAGTATAGTATGCTCTAGATCTATTCTACTGTATTTCATCGCGACCTAGGATTGGGATCCAAATGGTACTACCCGAATTAGGCGGTTTTCCCATTTCTCTACTGCACAACCGGTACGAACAGGCCCCATGATCACTCAAGTGGGTTGTGATGGCTTACGATTCCCTGATCACTTGGCATTCAGATACACCTAAGCGCTGTAGGGCGCTCTTGCCTCGCAAACGACGAACCAAGACATCAAAACGCAATTCCATGTAAGCCTCATGAGATTCGACATTGCGCAGCCACGACTGAAACGACACGATGCCTCTCTTGGCGTGTGGAATCTCCTCCTTGGACTCTACGACAAAATTGACAAAAGTAGTGTCACCAACCGGGCATGCCCGCAAGAATGTGGTACGGCAATTGAGCATCGCCAACGTCGTGCCGTAGGTAAAGCCTGACCCATGGTATTGGCCGATGACATAGGACATTAGCAGAGCGCCATGGGCGATTTTGCCTCGATGAATACTCTGGCGCGCAAAACGAGCATCCAGATGGATCGGATTGAAATCGCCCGTCATTTGCGCAAATTGATTCACTGCTTCTTCGGTGATTCGGACACTTCGATTGGGAAAATCTGAATAAGTTTCCCCCACCGTGATGTCATCCCATCCCTTGCCTAACAGGCTGGGATCAAATTTGTCAACATCATAAGGCGAGGGTTTTTGAGCAATCGGCAAAATTGCAGGATCATTCGCATCAATTGAATTTGGTCTAGTAGATTGGTAGGTCATGCGCTGCATTCCATAAGACGGTGGTCTCGATGTTCGATGCCGGGGCCAAGTGCAAATAATCGTACAACCTCCTGCATTCCTGCAATTTGGTCACAGGATTCTGCTCCAATACAGGATCAGCGTTCTACGATTGTCCGTTATGTTCCGGACGAATCAGCCATCCATCTCGAAACTGTCCTTGATCGTTGTCTGCGCAGGAAGCGATGCTCCCGACCTCGCACGCTTGGCGGGCTCGATATCACCTTCCGCGAATCCTTCGTCATCATCATCTTCTCCCGAGAACCGGGTTGACATTGAAGTCTATGTCGTTGAAAACACACAGCCTCCTCATGATGACGATATTTTAAAGATTTCTTCGGATCATGAGGCATTTACACACTTGCGGACGGGTGGAAACATCGGGTTTGGCCGAGCAGTGAATGCTGGATTCGAGATGGCTTGCCAGCATCATCAGAAAGATGCTACTGCAAACCACTGGATATTGATTTGTAATGCAGATTTGGAGTTTCCACCGGAGAGTTTGAAACACCTTCTCCAATTCATCAGGCATTTTTCAGAGCAGAGGAATTTAGATGCGAATCGTCCAGTCGGGCTTATTGCTCCCCGTTTGTTGGATCCAGCTGAAGAGGGAGGCCAAACTCAGCCGAGTATTGGCCGCTTCCCCACGTTCTTGAGTTTGGTGTTCGGCAAATTACTGCGATCGCGCAAATTGCGAAAGTACATTCCTACTCCACGACAAACGCAGTCTGTTGAATGGGCGACCGGTGCATGCTTGGCCGTTCGCGCTGACGCTTTTGCTTCGGTCAACGGTTTTGATCCTGGGTTTTTTCTAGATTATGAAGATACCGATCTGTGCATACGACTGGGACGAGCGGGTTGGCAGTGCGTGATATGCCCCGATTGGGAAGTTGTACATGTGCATCCGAATGCTCATGCCGCCCTCCCAAACCCAAGCCGTCATGTCCACACCCGTTGCAGTCTCATGCGATATGTATATAAGCATCGCCCACGACTGGAGAGCCTGAGTTTAGAGTGGTTGATGCGATGTACCAGTCTCGTTCGTAATCCCAAACACCCGCATGCTCCCAGTTGGATTGCAAGCGCGAACTTAGGGCGAAGCCTCCGTAAAGGAGATGCACGTTCGGACACCTCATCTGCGACGATCTTCAAAACAGAATCTGAACAGGCAGATTCTATTGCATCAGCGAATAGGACTACTCCGGTTAATGATCCGCCTGAAGTAATCGTACGTACAGTAACGGTTCCCTTTCTCGATGCAAACAGTTCGAAGCCGCCTACCGCAACTGTGATTGAAACATCCAAAACAACTCCAATGACAAAGCGGGTTGGGATTTGAAGCAGACGACTTCAACATCCGATCAGTTACGTTGTGTTGTCCTCGGTGCGGGAGGAATGCTGGCTACTGCGGTTGAGCAGCATGTAAAATCGCTTGCGTCCTCAGCAGAGCAATGGCATTTCCTTACCGAAAATGATCTTGATATTACGCATGCGGACCATGTGGAACGTACTTTGCGAATGCTTCAGCCACATTGGATTATCAACTTGGCTGCGTACACCAATGTGGACGGCGCGGAGATTAATCGTGAAGTTGCGTTCACGATCAATCGTGATGGACCTCACACGCTGTCTCACTATTGCAATCTAAACGACTGTTCACTCATGCATCTTTCCACTGATTATGTCTTTGGAGATCACGATCAAGTAGAAGGTCATGAACCCAGAATCCAGTGGAGTGAGGAAGATGCTCCCAAGCCTCTCAACATCTATGGCGAATCAAAACGAGCTGGGGAACAAGCGGTTCTTGAATCGGGGTGTGATGCATTGATCATTCGATCTGCATGGTTGTTTGCTTCCCATGGGCAGAATTTCGTCCGCACGATCACAGAGAAACTCCTCGCTGGCGAAACGTTGCATGTAGTCAATGATCAAATAGGGTCGCCTACTTCGTGTAGTTCATTAGCCGCAACAATTGTGCAATTGGTTGAATCGCCGGTACGAGGTGTGATTCACACATGCAATTCCGGATCAAACTCATCTTGGTACGATATCGCTTGCGTGATTCGTGATTCACTCGACCTGCCCGACCATCGGGTGCAGCCGTGTGCATCGACTGCCTTTCCACGCCCCGCTCGTCGGCCACGGAACTCAGCATTGTCAACTGCAAAAGTAGCGACAGTCTTACCCAATGCATTATGTTTGCAGGTCAATTGGCGTGAGGAAGTGCGCGAGGTCACCACTCAAATCGCAGCCCAGCTTGATTCCGCAATTGTTGAGACGATTGCGTCACCGGTCGCTAGTACGCATAAACACTAACTGGCAAGAGGGCTATTTTTCCATTCCATCGTTTGCGATTGAGACATTTTCAATCCCAATTTCAATCGGAACTCGCTTCAATCTTTCCTGTTTCCTTGAAGAGCACGAGAAAGACGACGAGCACGACGAGCGCCATGCCGCACAGCGGCCACCACAAGTTCGGCCAATATGGCAAAGACTCCGCAGCCACCTGAGACACTTTATTCCCTGACCCATCGACGAATGCCTTGGTTGCAATTCTCCCCGCCACTTGAGCCCCAATCGCCAAACCGAGGCCCTGCGTGAAGAAGATATTCATACTTTGGGCCTGGCCTCGAATGCTCTTCGGTGTCGCAGTATCAACATACACTTGGCCGGTGACAAAGAAGAAGTCATAGCAGAAGCCGTGCAACGCCACCCCTGCGAGCATGGCCAAGAATCCAAGGTGGTAATACGGAATACCAAACGTACCGATGATCATTCCGGGATACTCTGGATTCGCGTCGCCGTTGGCCAGAAAGACATCAGGGAGCGACTCAAAGCCTGCGCTTACTGAGAAAGCCACATACCGGATCGCCCAAGCGAATATACCGATCGCAATCATCTTCTTGATACCCAATTTTCGGAAGAAGAAAGGCATCATGAACATCATGCCCGCTTCTATCCACGTGCCGACGTTTTTCCAGATAGTGACATGGGTCATAGCCATGGCATTCATCTGTTGTTGTACACTGGCGTAATACGCTGCCAATGGAATACACACCAAGAATGAACAGATCATAAAGACTGCAAACGACGGACGACGGAATTCTCTCCAAGCGTCCATGAAGAACACATCGCGCAAACTGAATGGCTGCCCTTTCTTCGGCGCAGGCGTCCTAGGAAGCGTCAAACAAAATAGCCCGAGCGCAATACTGATGATCCCCCCGAGGTAGAACTGCACCGGAAGCGTTCCTGCTTCGATTGGTTGACCATCTGCGCCCGTTGAAGTAAACACCATGGCGAGTACGAGCCCAGCAACAATCCAGCCCATTGTCCCCCACAAACGCACCAATGGAAACTGCGTGCTGCCTTTGGGTAGATGATGGAAGGATAACGATGCGGTTAGGCCGAGCGTTGGCATGTAGAAACACATATGGAAAAAGATGATCCAGTTAAAGAGCGTGCTCTTGAGAACAGTCATGCCTAGCACAGTAACGGTGTATGAAATGGATGTCTGACCATTTTCAAGTTGGTTGACAACCTCAGTGCCTTGCATCGCTCCCACAAATGGAAGCGAAAGCATAACTAACCCACCCGCGACAAACAGACCTGCGAGCACTTTTTGACTTTGGAAGAACCGATCAACGAACAGGCCGAAAATGAAAGGTGTTACGATTGCAGCAATGGGGCCGGCGGTGTATGCGCCATACGCTCCATCTTCCATTTGATTTTTAATCATGAACAAACTAACCGTCAGATACCACGAACCCCAAATGAAAAACTGGAGGAACATCATGATGGACAGTTTGAGCATGATTCCGGAAGAAGAGGAGGAATCTTGATTCGTGGAAGGGAGATCAGGCATGCGAGATTCTTTCACACTTGGCGAGAGAGAAAGTGAGGCTGGCCACGTTAACCAAAGCCATTATCAGCGGTCACCACCGCTGCACTGCGAGAGTCTGAAGATACCCGCAATCGCCCCCTCTCGCAAGTCCATGGAGGGTTATCTTGTGGCTTTTTCTCAAATGATCCCAGTATTGGAGCTTCTGCTACTGTGGATTGAGTTGCAAGGATTGTAGATTCATGAGTGCAGACCTTGCAATCTCAGTTGGCCGAAGTGTAATAGAATACACCCCGATACTAGGAATTTCGATCGTTCCAAGAGATCTCTTCTCGAAAGAAGTCCATGACCCGGTCGGCGAAATCTCGCCCGTTGCTGATGCGATGATCAAATCAGGATCATCCGCATGCGCGACTCCCATGGAGACGACTGAGCCTTCCTCACCTTTGTCACAGGCATAGTCAATCATCACTTCAAACGTTCCAGGCTTACGAATCTGCATCTTCCACGTGATGTATTCATCTGCATTGGACCAGTACCCGATGCATTTTTTGGAATCATCTGATTCATAACGAATGGTTTGGCCATGCAATTCAGCATCAAACGCATCCAAATGTACGACTCCGGTCCGCGCATGTTGAAGCACGGGCAATTCGATAACATCGGGCGCACCGACTACGTCGACCACTAATACTGACACATGTGCATTCGGAGGATTCTTCCCCAAGCGAACCATAAGTCCTTGACGATCTGCTCGTTTCCATAGGGGTGACGTTTCACCGCGTTCGAGGAACCACACTCGCTCGACCTTACTCATAAGTCCCGGAATGCGCAACATGCTGGTCTTGGTCGGCCAATCATAGATGTGAAAATAAAGTCGTGAAGGATTCACGCCATCCACCGTGCATCTCCCCCACTTCAACTTCCTAAATGGCCCGGGCTTCGTTCCGTACACCGATTGACCATTTTTTTCTAGCCAATCACCCATTTCATGTAACCGAAATTGGCTCGCGTCTGGTATTTTCCCTAATCCATCAGGACCAACGTTGAGTAGGAAGTTCCCTCCTTTGCTAGTTGCATCTATGAGTTGTTGAATGAGCGTGGCAGCTGACTTCCACTCAGTATCTGAAGCACTGTATCCCCATGTGTCGTTCATGGTCATGCAGGATTCCCAGTCATAACCGGGCAGACCGAACCGTGGAATCTGTTGCTCAGGCGTTCCAAAGTCACCAACATGCGCCGACGGATCATGCGTCCCTGCCATCCCTTGCCGCCCCTTGCCGACCCTATTGTTGATAAGCGTTGCCGGGCTAATCTCCCTTATATGTTGATACAATAATCTCCCCTGAGGTTCTGTCCATTCCGGTATCCACTCGCCATCAAACCACATGATGTCGATTTGGCCATAATTTTGCAACAGTTCATCAACTTGATGATGGAGATCAAGTGCATATTCATCCCAAGATTTCGCGTGTGCTTTGGGATGGCTCCAGTCGAGAATTGAATAGTACCAACCGATGCGAATACCTTCAGCACGACAGGCATCGAACAACTCTCTCATGATGTCACGATTGAAGGGCGAAGCCTTGACATCAAAATCGGTGCGATCAGAATCAAAGAGGCAAAATCCATCATGGTGCTTCGCAGTAATCACGAGATACTGCACGCCCGCATCTCGCGCAAGGGCCGCCCATTCGACGGCATCGAATTCGGTTGGATTGAACTGAGGCAGAAGAACATTGCGGTATTCGTCTACTGGAATCTTCGCATGGTGCATGATCCACTCTGCGGTGCCTTCAATCGGTTCGCCATTCCACTTTCCTTCGGCTACAGAGTACAACCCCCAGTGAACAAACAGACCAAACCGTGCTTCTCTCCACCATTGCATGCGCGCGTCATGGTCCTTCTGAGACTCAGCCAAACTGTCGACTGCGAGTATCTCATCTTGGCCTGCAACAACGACTCTCATGTTATTTTTGTTACTTTGGATCGTAAAAGTGGAGCATTCGACGACAGCCAACCACACCACAGCAAACACCAGCCAGATCCGTGACGACTGTGCACTGAACAGGCAGGCTACGTTTTTTATTGCAAGCAAAGAGTTCGCCATGTTATGAGTGTAGGCGGATAGCAATCAACCTTCGCTGAACGGATAGAGGTGATCCGAGTCGATGCATGCTTTCAAATGAACTGCGAACAATCAGGATGTAACGACTTTGGAGATATTGAAGATGGGCAACAGCATAGCGATCGCAACAAAGCCGATCACAATCCCCATAAACCCGATCATGGCGGGTTCGATGAATTGAGTGGTTTTCTCAACCGCCTCATCCAGTTCATCCTCCGCTACTTCGCCGATACGCTCCATCACTTGCCCCAGTCGACCGGTTTTTTCACCCGCAGATATCATTTGGACGACGTTATCTGGAATGAGTGAACTCTCCGCCAACGCATCACTAAACGGCCGGCCTTCCTGAATCGTGCTCGCTACTTTCTCCCACATTTCCTGATGGTAGATGTTGGAAGTCACGCCTCGAGTAATCTTTACCGCTTCCAGAATATCAACGCCAGAGGCAAGAAGTGTCGCCAATGTGCGGGAAGCGCGCGTGATGTATAATTTGGTGTACATCAAACCGATGATAGGCGAATGCAATCTCACCCAGTCCACTGTACGACGGCCCGGTGTACTACGATTGAATAGGATCGCACCAATGATGAACAGGACTGCGCCTACGGCCAGAAGCGGCCAATGATCCTGCCAAACTCCACTGATGCCCAACATGATCTTGGTTGGCGTAGGCAAGGATGCCGACCGGTTGGCATAAATGGAGGCAAACCGGGGCAGCACAAAGACCATGAGGAATATTGTTATCGCGACCGCCAGCGTCATCATGACAATCGGGTAGGTAAGCGCGCTTTTGATTTGTTTCGCGGTCTTGAGTTCTTTTGATAGGTATTTGCTCACGCGACCCATCATCATCCCCAGCGTACCAGACGCTTCTGATGCTAGGATGAGGCTGACCATGAGCGTAGGAAACACGCGAGGCCATTGAGCGAGTGCATTGGACAATGTTGAACCACCGTCAACATCTTCCTTGATTCGACTCAGAATCCTACGAAAGCCGATCGCGTTGGTATTGCGAACAATGGTTTCCATCGCATCCGTAAGCGGGACGCCGGTCTCAAGCATGACCGCCAACTGATGGGTGAAATCGATCACTTCTTCTCGTTTTGCACCACGAGATGCTTGCTTGTTTTCAAAGGCCTCTTCAACAGATTTCTCTGCGCGTTTTACACCTGCGGTGATTTCCAGAATGTACATACCATCTCGACGCAAAGCACGGCTAGCATCAGAAGCATTCTCAGCTTCTACACTGCCGGTGATGAGGTCACCCTTGGCATCTCGAGCTTGATAAGTAAAAAGTTCCATTCCTGTACATCCTCGAAACAAACGGCAACTGCAAACGACCTACTTTCTGCAGAATACCTTAGGTGGCGGTGGCGAAGAACACTTCTTCAACGGTCGTCAGGCCGGCTAGCGCTTTTGTAAGCCCATCATGACGCAGCGTTTTGAAACCGGACCGTTCGAGCATGGGGCGCAGTTCATGCACCATGATGCCCGCTCCAATTGACTCCAACAATGTCGCAGAGGGGATGAGCAATTCGAAGATGCCCATTCGTCCGCTGTACCCGGTGTTGCGGCATTTTCCACAACCAATACCGTGGTACAATTTTCCGCACTCACCAAGAATCCCTTCAACCGTCGATTTTGTACGATCGTCTGGCTCTAATTCCTCTTTGCAGTGGTCGCAAATTTTCCGCACGAGACGTTGAGCCAATACGCCCCGTAGAATTGCTGCGACCAAGTAGGATTCCACGCCGAGATTCATGAGCCGGGTAATCGCGCTCGGTGCATCATTTGTGTGCAACGTACTTAGAACAAGGTGACCTGTAAGTGCAGCCTGGGTGACGATTTTCGCAGTTTCGTTGTCTCGAACTTCGCCAACCATGAGAATGTCCGGGTCTTGGCGAAGTAGGGCACGCAGCGCTGATGCAAATTTGAAGCCGGCTTTGTCATTGACTTGAAATTGGTTGATCCCTCGGAGGTTTGCTTCCACGGGGTCTTCAACAGTGCTGATGTTCATTTCCGTAGAATTCATTTCGGAAATAACAGAATACAACGTGGTTGATTTTCCACTGCCGGTTGGTCCAGTCACAAGGATCACGCCGTTCGGCTGATCAACAATACTGCGCCACCCCTCCAACATTTCAACGTTGAGACCGAGACGCTCAAGACCCACTATTGTATTGGTGCTGTCGATAATTCGAATGACGACCTTTTCACCAGACTTACCTGGCATGGTGGAAACGCGCAAATCGACAGGTCGCCCGTCGAGCATGACGTGAATGTCACCATCTTGCGGAATGCGTCGTTCTGAAATGTCCAAGCCTGACATGATCTTCAATCGACTGACGATAGCTGGGTGCATCGCCGGGGGCGGTGCAAGTCGTTCAAACAAGCGACCGTCAATTCGATACCGTACTCGCAATGTCCCATCATCTGGCTCAATGTGAATGTCAGATGCAGCCTCTTGCACCGCAGAATAGAGTAGATAGTTAACAAGTTTCACGACCGGTGAATGGCCTGCAACCTCTTCCAACTCTGCCAATTCAGTGATTTGGCGTTCAACGACCGCAAAGTCTTCCTCAGCCAGATCTTCGTAGATGTCATCAATAACAAAAACGTTTGCTTTGGGCAAATACTGCCGCAACGTGTTCTTGATGTCCTCAGAAGTACTAGCAACGACCTGGCAGTCGTACCCGCTGAGTCGATTGATCTCTTCCGCTAAGAACAGATTTGCGGGTTCGGTGACCGCAACCGTAAGTTTTCCTCGGATGAGGAAGAGAGGCAATACGCAATGGCTCTCGAGAAACTCTCGAGGCAATAGTTCCAATACTTTCGGGTCCGCAAAGCGGGGATTAACACGAATGAATGGCACACCGTAAGACTCCGCCAGAATGCGCAAAATCTGTTCATTCTTGACATAGCCTAGATCAACCAGCACTTCGCCTAACAGCCGTTGGTGTGATTGCTTTGCCTGTAACTGCAGAGCTTCATCCAATTGGCCATCGGTGATGATATCGCGTGCAATGAGGATGGACCCCAACTGCTGTTTCGATGATGTGGTCACCGCAACCTGTGATCGATCTGGAAATGGATTGAGCTCGTCAATCATGCTTTTTCTTTTCGTCTGAACGTGCTTTAGCGCAAACTACGCACTGCCTTTGTTACATCTGCATACTGTTCGAACTCACGTTCCAGCCGAGTAATGCGCAAAATGGAGTTGAGTGTATCGTTTAATCCGACCAATCGTACCTGCCCATTTCGATCCGCAGAGCGATCTTGAAGCCACAGCAACGTCTCCAAGCCAGCACTATCGATCTGCGAAAGATCATCTAGGACGATAACGAAATCTCGCGTACCCTGTTCCAAACGATCACCCACACCGCGACGAAAAGCATCGACAGATTCATGATTCAGTTCGCCGGACAAACTGGCAATTGCAACGAGGCCGTGTTCTTCAAAGTTCAACTTCATGCCGCCTCCGACCTTTCGATGCCTTCTGCGGCGCTATGGGCTTCGACCATTCTGTCGTATTCTGCAAGGTCCAATTGCAAGAAGATTGGAACGAGGTTTGCATCAAACTGGGTACCCGCCCCTTTGCGTAGTTCATCTAGAACTTTGCTGCGAGGCATTGCTCTGCGGTATTGGCGTGTGGAGCTCATTGCATCGAAACTGTCCGCAATAGCAATGATGCGACCAAAGAGCGGGATGTCATCGCCTTCTAGACCACGTGGATACCCATTTCCATCCACGCGTTCATGATGGAACAACACGCCGGGCAACACATCTTCAAAGTTTGGAATGTCCCGCAAAATACGAGCGCCAATCTCTGGATGAAGTTTGATGGCATCAAATTCGTCATCTGTCAAACGACCGGGTTTACGCAAGATCGCCTCTGGCACTCCGATCTTGCCCACGTCATGGACTAACCCTGCAATTTGCACCCGCTCGACGACTCGCGTTTCCAAACCCAAGGCTGCTGCCAATGATTGGCTGAGATAGGCGACCCGCTCGGAGTGGCCACAGGTATAGGGGTCTTTTGCGTCAATCGAAGCTGTAAGAGCCTCAAGTGTACCCATGAACATCAATCGAATATCATCATATAATGCCGCATTGTCGAGGAAGATCTGCAGATGGGCAGCGGTTGCTTCAAGAACTCTTATGTCGCCTGAATCCATCGACAGATTAGTATCAACTTTGTCGCAAGCAAACAGCCCCCCGATGACGCGTTCTCCTCGCTTGAGTGAATGGACGAGAATCTGGTCGCCGAGGTCTGCGAACTCCCCATTATCCTCAGAATTGTCCGCGGTTTCGATCACTCGAGCTCCCGCGATTTCGCGGGTTACCAGCAATTCAGTTGTGCGTTGGATCAAAGCGCGTCGATGTACCTCAGTGTCACCGACGGCAATAAGGCCACCACCATTGGATTTTCCATCCAATGCGCCCGGCAACAGTCGTGAACCAACCCAGCGGAATCCCACTGTTTCACGCAACTCTTGGCACACAGACTCAATGAATTCCGACGGCTCTTGGGCAACATTCATTCGTTCGCCAAGCCGGAGCAGCAGATTAATGATCTCGTATGAGTAGCCCAATTCGACGCTGAGGCTGTCGACCTCGTCAGTGTTGCCCTCTTGCGACACAAGATCTTTCAGCATCCACGCCAAGGCTTGGCAGAGTTTTTGACGCTCTGACTGAGTCGAAACGTTTTCATTCGCAGCTTGTCTGACGGCCCATGTTTGCAACGGTTGCCCGTGAGTGTCTTCGTTCGACGGTGGATCAACCCACGCCTCATCTACGTGCAACGTAACGATAAAACGTTGGCCGCTCCTTCGGGGAACGTGCGGAACGACGACTGCAGTTATACCGGGCACGACTGACCATTCCTGAATCACCCCATCCTCTAGCGACCGCCATTTCGCAGTGAAGCTACTCCACGTTTGCACGCTTCGTACTTGATCGCACATTTCGATTGACCACTCCGACCCTCGATCGAGAACGTGCCCTTCGTTATCGCACAACAACACCGGCAGTGCCATTGTAGTGCAACGAGTCGCGAACTTATTGAAGATCGCTTCAAGAGTCGAGTTGTGGTACGAATCAGTCATCGTTTGTTACGTTCAGAACTGTCGCCGTTCAGGCGGCCAATGATCCTTTTACACTATCTAGTAGTTCGCGTGGGCTGAATGGCTTGCTTATGGATTGCAGTATGTTTGCATTCTTTAGATCCTCTTCACTGAGTGCATAGCCACGAGCAGTCAACATCAAAATTGGAATGTGTGAAGTCTCTTCGTTTTTTTTGAGTTCGTGACACATCTCCAGACCCGTCATGTAAGGCATCTGGTGATCTGTAATGATAAGATCTGGTTGTTGATCACAGGCCATTTCATAGCCTTCTTCACCGTCGCCTGCTGAGATCACTTCGTATCCAGCATTACGTAGTTTCAGTGAAACGACATGCACAATGTGCTTCTCGTCATCAATGATCAGAATTGTGCTTTTCTTGGTGCCGGTCTCCGCCGTCATCTTTATACCTCTTTTAGTCTCTCAGGCCCTAGGCCGCGCGCTTGCATGGAATAGTGAACCAGAATTTGCTTCCCATACCGAGTTCACTTTCCACGCCTATTTCACCACCGTGGATTCGCTCTACAATTTGCTTGACCAAGTTGAGCCCCAGCCCAGTGCCATGAGCAACTCGATCGTAGTTCTTGATTCGATAGAATTTGTCAAAGAGCTTGGGGATGGCATCTGGCGGAATTCCCAGCCCTGTATCTGCAACGGTCACCAGGATCGATCGATCGCAATCTGACGACCCAGTAGTTAATGTAATGCGGCCACCCTCGGGCGAGTATTTGATCGCGTTAGAAACTAGATTCATGATAACTTGCTGGATCATGTCGCGATCGGCCTCTGCAACCGTGCACAATTGGCTTTGCTTGTGGGTGATGGCAATCTTCTTCTCTTGAGCACGAGGAGTTGACAGCTCAACTACATCGTTAATCACACCCTTCACATCACACTCGTCCCATTCGCCATGCGTGATGCCTGCTTCTATGCGACTAATATTTAGCATATTGTTGATAGTACGTTCGAGCCGCTCCGCCTCAGTTTGAATGATGTGATAGAATTCGATCTTTGATTCCTCGTCTTGCGCCTCGCCATCGATCAACATTTCGATGTAGGCCTTGATCAAACTCAACGGTGTGCGAAGTTCATGACTGGTTTTGGAGACGATATCTGTCTTCATTTCACTGACTTGGCGCTCATGCGTCACGTCGTGAAGAATGGTTACCACACCACCCCCGCTTTGGGATTGGTCAGGTATGCATGACAACGATACCTCAAGAATGCGATCATCATTTCGGTCGTTGATTTCGTGCTCAAATGACCGACGTGCTGCAACATTTCCACTGTCGCGCATGCTCTGTATCATTTGTACGATTTGTTGCTCAGGGATAACGTCTTCAACTTTGCCATTGAGAGCGCTGGGTCCATTGAGGCCGAAGAGTTCTGAAGCTGATTCGTTCGCCAACACGATCTCATTGAATCCATCGGTCACCACAACTGCATCACGGAGTGAATGAAGAACGCTTTCAAGGTGACCTCGACTCGCTTCTGCCACGTGTTGCCGAATCTCAGATTCCTTGAGCGCAACGCTTATATCACGTTCCATTTGCATGCGATCAGCCAACGCATTTTCAAATTCAGTTGTCGCGCTGCGCAGCCATGCTGGCGTTGCACTCAACAGTGCGGCGCCATTGTCATTGTCGTTCGAAATAAGTCGTTTGAGGATGTTAGAAAACACTCGATCGGCAGCAGTAGCAAGCGGATAGAAAATCCCAAATGCTACCACGGCACCACCTGATGCCATCAATCCAATGTGTGCCATAGAAAGTGACGATGCTGCGCCCACGCCAATAAGGCGGATGATCAGCGCGGTGAGGCCAGTGCCTGCACCGCCAACTAATGCAGCTTTCCAAGATAGATCACGAGCCCAGCGTACCATTCAACCCTCACCTCTGTCGCAGTTGTTCCACAGGAATGCATCGGCCAATGACTGATCTTGCCATTCCCCTCCGAACCGCAACCCATATTGGAATTTTACTGAGTTCATCCCTTACACCCATCCATAATTGAGGCAGCCAACAATTCAAATTATCCTGCTACGGACGCCGTTCTACTTTGCATGGTGCTCAAAAGCCTGGCTGCCTTAAGATTCTCTGGCTCACGCTTTAGAATGTGCTGATAAATCTTGGTCGCTGACTCTGCTGCTCCATCTTTCTCCAGGGCCATCCCGAGCCAAAGAAACGCGTTGATGTTGGCACGATCGCGTTCCGCACCTTCCTTGTAACTTGCAATTGCTTCGTCAGTTAGCACACCAACAGTAACTTCACCAAGTTTAGCACCTTCTTTAATAATATTTAAATGTCCTGGATGAATTAAATCAGCACTCATGCCAATATAGACTTTCTTTGCCATAATATTAATTTTTAGCAAAACTAAAGATTAATATTTAATTAGCACTGGGTTATAGCAGAAATTGATTAATCTTGTTTAATAAAAAACGTATATCAAAATGATAATGCGGCAAC
>PJEL010001440.1_pt1 | contig 24079 bp, 24 predicted proteins | sample 1853271 | NCBI WGS metagenome assembly PJEL01 (sample SAMN08108733, study PRJNA415343) | Invertebrate metagenome, whole genome shotgun sequencing project. | host: Globobulimina | place: Sweden: Gullmar Fjord | collected 2015-08
CAATATCCAGCATAGCGGCACTGTCTCTAACGGAGCGCGTTAATACATGCTCTGCTGCTGCACCATCCCAGAGCTCGCTATAATAAGGCCCTGTTGGTGTGCGTCCGCGGGAAGGCTTTAATCCGAATAAACCACAGCAAGCTGCGGGAATGCGAATAGAACCGCCACCATCACCACCAGATGCCATCGGTACAATGCCGGCAGCAATTGCAGCACCAGAACCGCCACTTGAGCCTCCTGGAGTACGATTGAGGTTCCAGGGGTTTCGAGTCGCGCCAAAAGCTTTTGGTTCCGTAACGCCCATTAAACCAAATTCAGGGGTATTGGTTTTACCAAAGATAACTAAGCCTGAAGCTTTATAGCGAGCAACCATTTCACTATCGCTAGGAGAGATATGACCTTTATAAGCGGCTGAGCCGTTGGTCATTTGGGTGCCTTCTAATGAGCCTAATAGATCTTTCAATAAAAATGGCACACCCGAAAAGGGCCCCTCGGGCAAACCTTGATCAATTTGCTGCTGACCATAGTCATACAGTTTGGTAATGATGGCGTTGATGCTAGGATTTTCTTGCTCAGCGTGAGCAATGGCCGTTTGTAATAACTCCGTTGGACTGAGGTCTTTATTTTTAATTAACTGAGCTAAGCCTATAGCATCGTAGTTGCGGTAATCTTTTAGCATAATAGGACCTGAAGTAAGACAACTATTTTTATTATATGCCTGACTTTACCATAGGCGTATAAAGTTCAATAACGACAATTAAAAATCAATCAGCGACAACGAATAAAAGACACTCCAAGCGAATACCAATAACGATGTCTGGCCTAAATATTGATTGAATAATGTGCCTTGAGTTTTTTCTTGCTGAATTTTAATGCTCAAATATAAGGCGCAGGGCAATAATAAAAAATTCACATAAGGTTGGTAATTATCAAAAGGAATTAATAAAAAAGGCGTGAGCATAAAAACACCGTAAAGTTTTCGGGCATAAGCATCACCAATACGAACGGCCAGAGTATATTTACCAGCCGCTTTATCACTTTCGATGTCTCTTATATTATTTATCAACATGATCGCGGCAATCAATAGCCCAACTTGAGTTGCAGGCATGAATAATTGCACATGAAATTGCTCTGTTTGTAAGACATAGCTGGCCATAATAGCCAGATAGCCAAAGTACAGGAAAACGGCGACTTCACCGAGCCCAAGCGAGGCGAGTGGCTTTTTACCACCACTATAGGCATAGACGCCAAATAGCGATAAAAGACCTAAAAGGAAAAAGACCTCGCCGCCTTTAATAATTAAATAGACTCCGCATATACAGGCGATACTGGTGGTTAAAACAATGGCATAACGCATGGTTGAGGGTTTAATTAAACCGCTTTGAGTGGCTCTTTTGGGCCCTAACCTTGCGGCGGTATCAATGCCTGTCAGGCCATCAAAATAGTCGTTGGCGAGATTGACAGAAATTTGCAAAAATAAGCAGCAAATTAAAATGATTGAGGCTAGAAAATAGTCCAATGCTTGATTTTGGGTATATTGCAGATCGTGCCAAGCAAGGCTTTGCCCTAATAATATGACGGCGAACGCAACCAATAAGGTTTTGGCCCTAATTGTCTGCCACGCTATTTTGGTGAATAAGGTAAGCGGCGATATGTGTGATATTAAAAGGTGTGATAGGCGTTGCAATTGAGAGCTCGATGTTATGAATAAATTAATATATTTGTAGATGAGTTATAATGGCTTTTTTCTTACCAATAGAACATGGTTATTGATAAGTTTATTTCCCCCGGCCTAGGAGTTTGATCGGATGAGGGTGATTTTATATCATTTAGTACGCTCGCCGGTAAAGCTCGTGAGAGTGACACACAAGCGAAGCAAACGTCGAATTCGCAGAGATTTATTAGCGATTAAGCAAGCGCTGGCCCAAGAAAAAGCAGAAACGCATGAGATGTTGGCTATTTATCGCAAATTTACTCATGGAGAAGCGAGCAAGGCTGAGTTACGCATTGCCAACGAACAGCTAGGCGATTTAGTAAAAGGTCTAGGGGTTGGGGTTTTTGCTGTCTTGCCGTTTGCCCCTTTGACCATCCCTTTCATTATTAAGCTTGGTCGTCGTATGGGTATTGAAGTATTGCCCAGTGCTTTTTATGAGCAAGAGGGCAAAAAACCAACGGCTGAAGAATTGCTAAAAAAACTCGGAGAGTAGTTCTATACTCGACAATTCTGGCCAGCAGCCTTGCTCAGGTAAGGCATTAAAACTAAATGTCTGTTTTTTCCAGATAAAAGACAGATTCAAAGCATGCAGATAGCAGCGATCGGCCTGCGCTCCTTTGTAGCGTTCATCCCCTAGAATTGGGCAAGCGATACTTTTTAAGGCAACACGAATCTGGTGCGTTTTTCCGGTTTTGGGTTTTATTAAATAAAGGCGCTTGGCCTCATTTTCTGATGTCATCAAGGCACAGGAATTAAACTGGGTGACTGCAGGGTTAGTCGTATTGCGGGTTAATAGCCAGCTGCCATTACGCCCTTTCTCCATATCACCCTTTACCCAGCCCTGTTTCTTTTTAGGCTTACCTAGAGCAAGGGCAATATAGTATTTTTGAACTTCTTGCTGGCTGAACATCGGTGTGAAAGAAGCGGCTGCTTGAGCATTCCTTGCAAAAATAACCAACCCCGAGGTTACTTTATCGAGGCGGTGAACAGGCCATAATTTTGTAATACGACGTTCAACTTTTTGCACTTCTGCAAGAGCATACTGTAACAAACTAAGTTCATCAGGCTGTCCTTGCTCTTGCTGCATGCTAATCCCTGCCGGTTTATTAACAATAACCCAATCATCATGGATGTGGATAATCGTTAATGGCGCGTTAGTGGCAGCGGTTGAGGTCGTATTAGGCATTAGCGGTTTTGTTCTTCAATAATTTCTAATAAGCGACGCACTAACGCTTCGAATGTTTGCGCTTCTTCATTGGATTTACTAGCCGTAAAGCTATACATCAAACGTTCAATTTCATCTTTAGACATATATTTTACAGCGACTGGATTAATCATATTCTGTTCTCTTCAACGAATGCTTTAACATGATACGGATAGACAATAGGTATCAGGGCTGGGCATTGTAGCGGAAAGGATTAATAAGGGAAGGTTGGTAACAAATAACAACAGTAAATTTTACTTTATGACCGATACTTATTAAGTAGAGCGTTATTGAATCAGGATTCTATGTATGAAAAATCGCATAAAAAATCAAACCCCATTCAAGCTACTGATGTATGTGATGCTCAGTTTGAGTATTGGGATAAGCATGCCTGCAGCCATGGCTGACGAAGTGAAAGACAGTATTGGGGACTTGGGAAGAATCAATGACCCTGTGCAAGATGCCAAGCAAGCGTATCATAATGGTATTAAAGAATTTGTAGGCATTAGCTTAGAAAAAGGCATGTTAGTTCCTGGGCTAAAAGCATCTCAAGAGAAAACGGTTCGTAAACACTATCGTATTCGCTCGTTAAATCGTCGCTGGCAGTCAAATATCAATGTCGAGGAAGACCCTAGACGAATGAATCAATTAAAACGTTATGCAAACCGATATAATATGATGATGATTAAGCTAATAGAACAAAATGAGCTTAAGCAACAGCGGCAATATCGCTATTAGCAATACATTCACAATCACGCCGAGTAAGTTAAAGAAATTTATAGGTTAGAGAGATTTAAATGATGGAATGCCGATTAGGTTGCGGAGCTTGTTGTATCGCGCCCTCTATTACTAGTGCTATCCCAGGCATGCCAAAAGGAAAGAAGGCTGGAGAGCGTTGCATTCAATTAAACGATGACAACCTCTGCAATTTATTCGGCCAGCCTGAGCGTCCACAGGTATGTGCTGATTTTGGCGCTGAGCGCTGGGTATGTGGCAATAGTGATGAAGAGGCCTTGCTTATTCTTACCGATCTTGAAAGCAATACGCTGGCTCATACATCTGTTGCGGATTGATTCGCGTCCTCTAATCTTTTTTGGATAATTCTTGCCAAGCATCAAATTGACTCAGATAAACTTGCCCAGTTAACTCGCTTAAGAATCGGCTCCGCCTGATTTGATCCATTACTGGCCCTTTGACTTCAGAAAGATAAAACAATACACCGCTGTCTTTCAATCTCTGGTTAATCGCTTCTAAACTTTCCAGTGCCGAGGCATCAATAAGATTGACGGCAGGGCACATCAGGATGAAGTGTTTTAGCTCTGGGTTGTTTGCTACCTGTTCATAAATCAAATCTTCTAAATAACGGGCATTGGCAAAATACAGGCTTTCATCAATTCGCAAGGTTAATATTTTTTTGCAGGTTTCGACTTCAAAGCGATCGATGTTTCGAAAATGCTCAGTTCCGGGAACTCGTCCAACAATCGCACTGTGCGGCTTACTGGTCCGATATAAATACAGTAAAAGAGATAAGCCTACGCCAGTCATAATACCTATCTCAACGCCCTCAATTAAGGTTAAAACAATCGTTGCAAGCATGGCGATAAAATCATTACGAGAATACTGCCACGTTCGCTTAAGGGCTTGAAAATCGACTAACGAGAGTACCGCGACAATAATCGTGGCAGCCAGGGTTGCTTTAGGTAAAAAATAGATCAGAGGTGTTAAAAATATGGCTGCCAAGGCAATACCTATCGCCGTAAAAGCACCGGCGGCTGGGGTTGCCGCACCGGCATCAAAATTCACTACTGAGCGCGAAAAACCACCCGTGACAGGAAACCCTCCAGAAATAGCAGAGGCAATATTGGATGCTCCCAAGCCGATTAGTTCTTGATCGGGAGAAATTCTTTGCCGACGTTTAGCCGCTAACGTTTGGGCAACGGAAACCGATTCAACAAACCCTACGATAGAAATTAATAGCGCTGAAATAAAAAGTTGCTGCCATAATTCAGAATCAAATTGAGGCAATTGCAAGCTAGGCAAGCCTGTAGGTACTTCACCCACAATGCGTACGCCGAGTAACTCAAGATCATAAAACCAAGTAATGAAAATAGTCACTACAACGGCTAATACGGGGCCTGCTTTAGCAACAATATCTGCCATGAAATTCGACAGGCCCAACGTCAATAATAACGGTTTGAAATACCGACGAACCCATAACAGAAAAAGCAATGTTGATATGCCGAGTAAGACAGTTGGTCCATGAGCTTGGTCTCGGTGTGCTAATAAATTTAGAACGATATCGAATAAATTATGGCCTGAAGATTCAATGCCCAGTATGTGCTTAAGCTGACTCGCCGCAATAATTAAACCTGACGCAGTGATAAAACCAGAGATAACTGGATGGCTTAAAAAGTTAGCCATGATGCCTAAGCGCAATAACCCCATTACAATTAAAATGCCGCCAGAAATCCAAGCCAAAGCAACCGCTATTGCTAGATATTCTGCTGTATTTTGCAAGGCGAAGTTGCCAACCGCAGCGGCGGTCATTAAAGAGACGACCGCAACCGGGCCAACCGATAAGAAGCGACTGCTACCAAAAATAGTATAAGCCATAAGAGGTAGTATGCTGGCATACAGTCCTACTTCTGCTGGTAGGCCTGCCAATAATGCATAAGCAAGAGATTGTGGGATTAGCATAATAGTGACGATAATCGCCGCCACAAAATCACTAATAAGTAGGCTGCGGTTATACTCTTTTGACCAATTCAGTATTGGTAAGTATTTTTTTAACACACATTACTCACTCAGTATTACTCCGTCTTTTTTTAGGTTTAAGCTTAAAATAAATTCACGGGAACTTTCAGATAAACCTGACCATTATCGTCAGCTTTTGGCATATGTCCTGCGCGCATATTGACTTGTACAGCGGGTAAAATTAAACGCGGCATGTCGAGTGTCGCATCCCGTTCAGAGCGCATACGCACAAACTCTTCTTGGCTGATGTCTTGTTTAACATGAATGTTGTGTGCTTTTTCTTCCGCTACGGTTGTTTCAAAAGCATATTCAGCGCGGCCAGGTGCTTTGTAGTCATGGCACATATACAAACGCGTCGTCTCTGGCAATTGAAAAATCTTTTGTACGGATTGGTATAGTGTCTCAGCATCACCGCCAGGGAAGTCACAGCGCGCTGTGCCATAATCGGGCATAAATAAGGTATCCCCGACAAAAGCATCGTTAGCGAATACATACGTTAAACAAGCGGGTGTATGCCCCGGAGTATGAAGCGCATAGCCTATTAATTCACCGATGCGTATTTCATCTTTATCTTCAAACAATTGATCAAATTGACTGCCATCACGAGAGAATTCTGACCCTGCGTTAAAGGCTTTACCGAATACATCCTGTACTTTCGTAATGCCTGAGCCAATGCCTGTTTTAGCCGATGTTTTTTGCTGTAAATAAGGGGCTGCTGACAAATGATCAGCATGAACATGAGTCTCTAATATCCATTCGACCGTCAATCCTTGATCTTTGATGAAGGCTAATATTTCATCGGCCGAATGCATGTCCGTTGTGCCTGATGAATAATCAAAATCCAAGACAGAATCAATGATCGCGCAATGCTTGCTAGCAGGATCTTGTACAACATAACTGTAGGTAAAAGTCGGCTCATGAAAAAATGCGGTCACTATCGGCTGGTTATGCATGCAACTTCTCCAGAAACTTAAAACGTTAATAATAAATTTTATTGATTATTGGTTGATTAATGATAGGGTCTTAAAAGCGACGAAATAACTATATGCTTACTTTGGAATACTTTAGCAGTAGACAGGATGATATCCAAGTAGATATTGAAAGGTTTGTCTTAATGCGTGCTTTTTTCTGTATTCCAAAGGGTATCAGTCGTAAAATAGAAGTATGACAACTCAGACACTTCTAAATCAGCTCATTAATAGTGTGCAGCAACACGATGCCCGTGAAATTCATCAGCCGGATTTGAGGCAGGCGGGGGTGTTGGTGGCGATCACCGATGAGTTAGATCCACAGCTGGTATTAACTCGTCGTGCCCAGCATTTAAATGCTCATAGTGGTGAAGTTGCTTTTGCCGGTGGTAAGCGTGATGAAACGGATCCTGATATTGTATTTACAGCATTACGAGAAGCGCACGAAGAAATTAATCTTTGCTCGCAGCAAGTTCAAGTGATTGGTCCTCTCGACCAAGTCGTTTCTCGTTTTGGTTATTTGATCACCCCTATTGTAGGGATCATTCCTGCAGATACGGTGTTTACCGCCAATCTCGATGAATTAGATGCGGTATTCAAAGTGCCTTTACGTTTCTTTTTAGAAACAGAGCCTTATGATTATTTTGAGCGCGGCCCTTTTTCTATCCCTAGCTTCCATTACGAAGGTTTCCGTATATGGGGATTAACGGCGATGATGATTACTGAAATGATGAATAATCACCTCAATGCAGATATCTCGATTCGCTTTTGATGAATCGAGATATGTTAATGAAATACTTAATCGCGTTTGCGCAAGGTATCCATCGTTTTTTGAAACCAAGTTTTCGCTGCTTCTAAAGTATGGCTCTCTTCGAACACATGACGTAACGATTGCATGTGTTGTTCAAACATCCCCGGTTTATGTAAGTCCTCCGGTTTTTCATCGGGCCCTAAAGGTAGAATGTGTTCAAAATAAGTACCACTTAAAAAGTGCCTTAATAGACCTTCTCCTAAAAAGGGTTTGTCACTGTTCAGAGTACGAGTTGCACGTAATATGCGTCGAATATCATATTGGCCAGGGTAAATGTCGGGGATTTGTTTTTTGATGCCTAGCAAACTATAAACGCCAGTACGCGCGGTACGCACCGAACTTTCTAATGTGAATACAACGTCATTGTGCGTTTCGACAAATTGCCCAAGGCAGGCTAAATTTTTGCTGCCTTCTGGTACGGCCCAAGGGCGGTCGCCTTTAGCGCGTGGCATAAACTGACCAGTAATGTAAGGCATTAATGCTGTGCGTATTTTGGTTGCCGCAATAATCTCGTCAGTTTGTTCTGTTAACCCAAGGTGGTAACACATCTCGCTGAGTATCTCGTTACCCGTACATTCTGGCATCGCTTTTTTCACTAAGTTACCTTGTTTATCCATCAATAGCGCGTATACCCAAATAACAAGCACATCGTCTGGCTGGTCGGGGAAATGAGGCTGGCGGTTGACGGTGAAGCTCATCAACCAATTTGAATCGGTAAAGGTAATGATGCCACCCGTCACGGTTTTTCCTGAATGTGGATCGTTGACCGACAGTTCTTTTAGTTTTTCGGTTAAAGGAGAGGGCTTACAAGTGAGTGTCACTGATTCCCATGTGGATGCGGCGGCATTCCCACAGAATTTTTCTGGACGGCCAAATTTAGGTGATTTTTTAGCAAGGTTTTTCCATAAAGACCAACCTGATGCGCCGTGTTGTGCTTGCTCGCCGAGTTTTAATTCGGGCACAGTATTGGCATCGCCATAGGCCGTATCTTCCACAATGGAGCCATTAGTCACAAAGACTAAATCCTTTGGATTGATGCTTATGTCATGGTCGCCATCCGTGGTTCGGCATTTGATGGCCGTCGTGGTCATTACATTATTTTGTATGTCCATTTCAATGTCGGTGACGATGGTGCCTGTTTGGATATTAATGCCTTTGTCTTTTAGCCAGGTCAGTAAAGGAAGTACAAAGCTGTCGTATTGGTTGTATTTAGGAAATACCAGCCCTGTCATATCATTTAAGCCATCCATTAAATGCAGGAAGCGATGGGCGTACAGTTTCATTTCTAATACAGAATGCCAGTTTTGGAAGGCGAACATAGTGCGCCAGAAGAGATAAAAATTGCTCTTCAAAAATCCTTCACTGAACCACTGCTCTACCGTAATATCGTCCAGATCTTCTTTTCGAGCCATCAGCAGTTTAACGAGTTCCACTTGTTGAAGCTTGCTGAGGTCCATGGTGGAAAAGTCTTTTAATTGACCTTGTTTTTCTAGTAAGCGCGCTTTAGACCAGTTTTTATCAGCATCGTTAACAATGCGGTACTCATCTAAAACGGTAAAAGGTTCGGGCAGCTCTAAAGCGGGGATTTCTGAAAATACATCCCAAAAATTTTGATAGGTGAGTTCCATTTCTCGACCACCACGAACAATGTAACCTTCTTCAGCATTACCCGCGCCATCCAATGCCCCCCCTTCAATATTTCCTTCCTCTAAGAGTGTAATGTTTTGCGCAGGCATATGACCATCGCGGATTAAAAAGAAAGCGGCCGACAGTCCACCTAACCCACTGCCTATAATGTAGGCTTTTCGATCTGCAATACCTTCTGTTGGAAGTGGGCGGTTATTGACATAGGCTCCTTGCAAATCAGCAGGGGGTAAAAGAGTATCGATGCCGTTATGTAGGTGGGTATTAGAGGCATCAGGAGTAACATTTATAGATTGCTCTGCCATGGCATCAATATGAGTTTTTAAGCGTGAAGGCTTAGCGATTGTAGAATGCGCTTTCGTCATAAAATTTCTCTCCGTAGAAGTGGGTCATCACATAATGACTACTATAAATCAATATCGTTACATAGGTATGAAGTAGTATGAAACGTAATGAAATAAAGTGAAACATCTTGAAACGCTGTGAAACAATATGAAATTAATGAGGTGAGTATATTAGTGGTTAGTTGCCTTGCAAGGTATTTGAATATCGATTAAGTTCTATTCTCATGCTCTTTGACCCTGATCATGTTTTAAATTAGAAGCTTATACTGCGTTCAATTTCCAATTTTCCCGTTTAAATAAAAAAGAGACTGTTTATGTTATACCAATTGGGCAAACGTAAGCCTGTTATCGAAGGCACTCATTTTATTGCTGACAATGCCAGCATAATTGGCTCTGTCGTATTAAAAGAGAATGCCAGTATTTGGTTTAATTGTGTTATTCGTGGTGATAACGATGTGATTACCATTGGTGAAAATAGTAATGTTCAAGATGGTGCGGTATTACATACAGATCCTGGATTTAAGCTGACGCTGGGTAAAGGTGTTACTATTGGCCATAACGCGATGGTGCATGGCTGTGAAGTCGGAGACTTTACCTTGATCGGTATTAATGCGGTGGTGCTTAATGGGGCTAAAATTGGTCATCATTGTTTGATTGGGGCGAATACCTTCATTCCTGAAGGCATGGTGATTCCTGATGGTTCAATGGTTGTAGGTTCACCGGCAGTGATTAAGCGCCAGTTATCAGAGCAGCAGCAAAAAATGCTTGAGTTGGGTGCTTATCATTATGTTCAAAATGGTCAGCGCTATACCAAAGAATTAACGCCCGTAAGCGTTGAAGATGTATTGCTTGTGCAAAACGATTGAATTAGAAAATAGAAGGGCTTCTTTGTGGATGCTAAAAATAAGCAGGCTGCTGTCAGTAGTCAGGCTACAGAGGTTGTTAAGTCGCCTTGTGTTTATATTTGCTGTCTTGATGAACAAGACGTTTGCTTAGGTTGTTATCGCACCTGTGATGAAATTGTAGGCTGGGGTGCAATGGATAATGAAGCACGTAAAGATGTAATGAAAAAAGTCGCTGAACGAGAGCTAGAGAGCGGCAATGTGATGAAGTTTTAATTGGCTAATTATTTTTAATAAGTATGTAAATTGTATTTTATTAACTAGCCGTTGTTCAAAATATTAGGATGTATTATGACCGTTTTAGGCACACCTTTCTCCGCTTCTGCAACCAAAGTTTTATTATGTGGTGCTGGGGAATTAGGCAAAGAAGTTGCAATTGAGTTTCAGCGTTTGGGTTGTGAGGTGATCGCTCTTGATCGCTATGATAACGCCCCTGCAATGCAGGTTGCTGATCGTAGCTATACGCTAAGCATGTTAGATGGTGAAGCATTAGAGAGCATCATAAAAAGTGAACAGCCTGATTATATTATCCCTGAAATTGAAGCCATTGCGACAGACACTTTAGCGTCGCTAGAACAGCAAGGATTTAATGTTGTTCCAAGTGCACGAGCAACTCAGCTTACTATGAATCGGGAAGGGATTCGTCGCCTAGCGGCAGAGACGTTATCGGTTCCAACATCACCTTATGTTTTTGCAGATAATAAAGAAGATTTTATTGGCGCAATCAATAAGATTGGTATGCCGTGTGTGGTAAAACCGATCATGAGTTCTTCAGGCAAAGGCCAGAGTACCTTAAAAGATCTTGCTGAAATTGATGCCGCTTGGGATTACGCACAAGAAGGTGGTCGTGCGGGTGCCGGGAAGGTTATTGTGGAAGGTTTTGTTGATTTTGATTATGAAATCACTTTATTAACAATCCGTCATGTCGACTTGGCGGCGGCAAAAGATGGCAGCTTAACAACCAGTTTCTGCCAACCTATTGGGCATCGTCAAGAGAATGGGGATTACCAAGAATCTTGGCAACCGCAAGCAATGTCTGATATTGCGCTGAAACGTGCACAAGAGATGGCAGAAAAGGTAACCACTGAATTAGGTGGCTGTGGCTTATTTGGTGTTGAGCTATTCATTAAAGGCGATGATGTTATTTTTAGTGAGGTATCGCCACGTCCTCACGATACTGGGCTAGTGACGCTGATCTCTCAGGACCTTTCTCAGTTTGCATTGCACGTACGCGCTATCTTAGGATTGCCTATTCCGAATATTGTTCAGCACGGACCTTCTGCATCAGCGGTACTGCTGGTGGAAGGAGAGAGCAAAAATATCCGTTACTCTGGCTTGGATAAAGCCTTGGCGGAAATCAATACTCAGTTACGAATTTTTGGTAAGCCTGAAGTTTCAGGGCAGCGCCGCATGGGGGTTGCTCTTGCTCGCGGTACTGAAGTTGGGCATGCCCGTCGTAAAGCCTTGCATGTGATTGAAGCAATAGACGTAAGCATTTAAATGGTTGCTCTATAGCAGCGATTAATAAATGTCGTTTCCGTTTGGTCGTGATTTGAGGCTAATGTTTATTTTTAGCCTCAATCCACTGTGCCATATATTGCGTACTTTTCATTGAATGGTGTCGCAGCATCAATCCGAAAAAATTATGCCCTCTAGTAACCTGCAAATTTTTATATTGCTCGGTTAGGCGGTTAACAAAGAGTTCTTGCCAGTAATTTTTATCGTATTGCTGGGCTAAAATCTCAAATCCATTTTTCTGATAGCGAATAAACATCGCTTCATCTTGGTAGGCTTTTATTGCGGCATCAGCAAAGACTTGAGGATTCTCGATCATTTGTTGGCTGTTAATAATTTCACCGTTCCAGTCGCCATTACCGTTCTTATTTGAATCATTAATGAGCATGCCTTCGCTGCCAAGTTCGGTTGTGATGCTGGGAGTGCCGCATTCCATGGCATCACTCAATTTACCTTTAATTCCTGCGCCAAAGCGTATCGGGGCTAAGCATAAACGAGCACTTTTCATCACGGTTTTGGCATCTTCCGCCCAGCCTTTAATATGAAAGCCTTGCTTTGCATTATGCAGCTGTGTTGCTTTAGGTGGTGGATAGGCACCATAAATATGCATTTCTGCTTTGGGGAGATGTTGTCGAATCAGTGGCCAGATGTGTTGTTTCAATTGTAAAACAACATCCCAGTTGGGTGCGTGGCGAAAGTTACCGATGCTAATGAAATGTTCTCGCTCTTCGAAACTAGGGAGTTGTTCTATCTCTTTTTTTGATAAGGGGTCGAGCATAAAAGGCAGATACATAAGTTGTTGCTTTGGTACCTGAAAATGTTCGGTTAATAGTTCAACCTCTATGGGGGAAATCATCAGTGTTAAATCACTGCGAAAAATAGCCGCGACTTCTCTAATGGCTAAATCGGAATGCAGGTATTGTGCTATTTGTTCTGAGTTAGCGGGATCTGAATTAGAAAGCTCAAAGTATTCGCCTTTTTTTAGCGCTTTCTGACGGGCTTCACGCAAACTGTGTAAATCTTCGGTATTCAAAATACGCAAAGCCGTAGGGCAAAACTTTTCGACTCGCCAAGCAAACTGTTCTTCCATCATAAAACGATCAAAAATCACTATGTTTGGATTTAAATCACTAATGTACTGATCGAAGCTTTCGTTATTCAACTCGATTGCTTGGCATGGCACGCCGTGCTGGGTTAGATCAGCCATGTGATCACTGGGTTGAGCTGGACTAGAGAAAGTGACTTGCCAGTTTTGTGCACGCATGGCTGTAATTAACTGCATCATGCGGCTACCCGCCGCTGATGAGTTAGGTTCAGGCCATACATAGCCAATGATTAATACCTGCATGATGTTGCTCATTTTATTGGCTTCCTTCAGCAGTCTGTTTCTTTTCTGGCTGTTTTTGTTCAGGTATTGTTTTGGGCTTCAAGCGACTGACGCCTAGAATCACTAAAACCATGCCGATACCATGATACAGAGTAAAGATCTCACCCAATAAGGCCACCGCCATAATGCTGGTCATAATGGGGCCTACAGTGCCTGTTAATGCCGCATTGGCAGCGCCGATTCGACTCACTGCTTCGCTAATCATAAAGGAAGGTACAATCGTCGCGGCGAAAGTGAGTAATAATACGATGGCCATCAGTTCATTACTAAGCACCCATTCATTGGGATTTAATTCGCCATATGATAGAGCAATACTGGTATGAATGATGGTTGCGAACGTTGCACTGGTCATTGAAATGCAGGTAAATAATAAGCTGCCAAGGCGGTCTATGTGTTTTTTGCTGAACAGCATATAAATAGCATAAGAGAGCGCGCTCAATAAAATTTATAAGTTTCCTTCTTTTACCTGTTTACCCTGCAGGCTTAAGTCTTGTAAGAAAATACAAATAATACCGGCATAACATAATACCAGTGCGCCTATTTGTTGCTTGGTGACTTTGTGCTTGAAAATTATTGCACCCAGCACGACAACAAGTGTCGGGTACGCGTACAAAATAATCCTTTCCAGCTGTGCATTTGCCAGTTCCAAGCCTTTCAAATCTAGCAGTGTCGCAAGGTAATAACCAAATAAGCCCACGAAAGCGGCTGATAGCCAGTGCTTCGCGGGGAGTTTGATGTTTCTTTTACGAATGATGATCGTGCCAATTAATAGATAAACCGGTAATGCCAGTATCATACGTAATAGCATCAGGCTTAGTGCATCAATACCATAACTGTAGGCCCATTTAATAATAATGGGCTTGCAGGAAAAGAGCAGTGCTGCGCCAATGGCATAAGCAAATCCTTGCTTATTTGCCACTTCAATACTTGAATGATTCATAGGTCTCTTTTTGAAAGCGTTTATAAAGCTTTCGTAAATATTAGGTGAACGCAAATAGGCAATATAGGTTGGTTAATCGCTGTTGGAACAGATAATACAAGTTTCGACACTTTTTAACCATTTGATACAAGTTTCATTTGTCCGTAAGGGCCAAAATCCGTATAATGTAGCGCCATCTTGTACAGAATCTTGCGTTCTGTAATTTAACATTCTTCTCCAGTTCCCGGATCCTGTATGACACGTTTTATTTTTGTCACGGGCGGTGTTGTTTCCTCGTTAGGAAAAGGCATCGCATCGGCTTCATTAGCCGCAATTCTTGAAGCACGTGGCCTTAAAGTCACAATGCTGAAATTGGACCCCTATATTAACGTCGATCCGGGCACCATGAGCCCGTTTCAGCACGGTGAAGTATTCGTCACCGAAGATGGTGCTGAAACTGACTTAGATTTGGGTCACTACGAGCGTTTCATCAATACTAAGATGTCACGTCGTAATAACTTTACTACGGGCCGTATCTATACCGATGTTCTTGCTAAAGAACGTCGTGGTGATTATTTAGGTGGCACGGTTCAGGTAATTCCTCATATCACTGACGAAATTAAGCGTCGCGTGATGGACGGTGCTGAAGGTTCTGATGTTGCTTTGGTTGAGATTGGCGGCACGGTAGGTGATATCGAATCACAGCCTTTCCTTGAAGCTGTTCGTCAAATGAAAGTTGAATTGGGCTCTAAGCGCGCATTATCGGTGCACTTAACGCTTGTTCCTTACATTGCAACGGCAGGCGAGACTAAGACTAAGCCAACACAGCATTCTGTTAAAGAAATGCGCACCATTGGTCTACAGCCAGATGTATTGATCTGTCGTAGCGACCATAAAATTGATGCGTCTTCTTTACGTAAAATCTCTTTGTTCACCAACGTTGAAGAGCGTGCCGTTATTCCATTGGAAGACGCTGATACCATCTACAAGATTCCAGGCGTTTTACACGAAGCTGGTCTTGATGATCTGATCGTTGAAAAATTCGATTTAAGCTGTCATGAGCCAGACCTTAGCGATTGGGATCAAGTAATTGATGCCAAGTTGAATCCTGAAAAGCAGGTCAACATCGCTATGGTGGGTAAATACATGGAGCTATTGGATGCTTATAAGTCGTTGATCGAAGCAATCGATCACGCTGGTATTCATCATAAAGCCAAAGTAAATATCCAGTTTATTGATGCGGAAGTGATTGAGCGTCAAGGTACGGATATTCTAAAAGGCAAAGACGCAATTCTAGTACCGGGTGGCTTTGGTCATCGTGGTGTTGAAGGTAAGATTCGTACGGTTCAGTTTGCTCGTGAAAACAAGGTACCTTTCTTAGGTATTTGTTTAGGTATGCAGTCTGCTGTTATTGAATTCGCCCGAAATGTCGTAGGTTGGAAAGACGCTCACTCGACCGAATTTGATGCCGATACTACACATCCAGTGGTTGGTTTGATTACTGAATGGACGGACGCTACGGGTAATACCGAAGTACGTGATACCAGTTCTGATTTAGGTGGCACCATGCGTTTAGGCGCACAAGAATGTCGCTTAACCGAAGGTTCAAATACCGCATTGGCTTATGGCCAGGAAGTGGTTAATGAACGCCACCGTCACCGCTATGAAGTGAACGCGACTATTATTGCTGAACTTGAAAAAGCCGGTTTGCGTATTGCGGGCCGTTCTATCGACGGCGATTTGGTTGAAGTTGTGGAAGTGGTTGATCATCCATGGTTTGTGGGTTGTCAGTTCCACCCAGAATTTACATCGACCCCACGTCATGGACATGGATTATTCAGTGCTTTCATTAATGCGGCGATTGAACACAAAGCCTAATTAATAGTTCATATTAATAGAAGCAGCCTGAATTAAGTTAAAACTGTTTAAACATTTGAGCATGCCGCGTTGATCGTTATTCGTATCCGCGGCGCAACAAGATTAAATTACGGAGAATATAGTTACATGGCTAACATTATAAATATCAAAGCACGCGAAGTTATGGATTCACGTGGCAACCCTACCATTGAAGCTGACGTGACTTTGGAAGGTGGATTTTTCGGCACAGCTTGCGCTCCTTCTGGCGCATCGACCGGTTCTCGCGAAGCCTTAGAATTGCGTGATGGCGATAAAAGCCGTTATTTAGGCAAAGGCGTATTGAAAGCCGTTGCTAATGTAAACGATGTGATTAAACCTGCTCTAATCGGTATGGATGCTTTAGATCAACGCGCTCTTGATAACAAGATGCTTGAACTAGATGGCACTGATAACAAAGCGACTTTGGGTGCTAACGCAATCTTGGCTGTATCTTTGGCGGCTGCTAAAGCGGCGGCTGTTGCAAAAGGTGTTGAGTTATACGAGCACATTGCTGATCTAAACGGTACTCCGGGTCAGTACTCTATGCCATTGCCTATGATGAACATCATCAACGGTGGCGAGCACGCTGATAACAATGTTGATATTCAAGAATTCATGGTTCAGCCTGTTGCTGCTCCTTCTTTTGCCGAAGCACTTCGTGCAGGCGCAGAAATCTTCCATAGCTTGAAGAAAGTATTAAGCGAACAGGGTATGAGTACTTCTGTTGGTGACGAAGGTGGTTTCGCACCTGACCTAGCGTCTAACGCTGATGCACTTGCAGCCATTAAAGTAGCCGTTGCAAATGCCGGTTATGAGTTGGGTAAAGACGTTACGCTTGCACTAGATTGCGCAGCGACTGAGTTTTATGTTGATGGCAAATACGACATGAAGGGTGAAGGCAAGGTTTTCACTTCTAACCAGTTCTCTGATTATTTAGCTGAGCTATGTGAGTTATACCCAATCGCTTCTATTGAAGACGGTTTGGACGAGTCTGATTGGGATGGTTGGAAATACCAGACGGATATTCTAGGCAAAAAAGTACAATTGGTAGGTGACGACTTGTTCGTAACCAATACCAAGATCTTGAAAGAAGGCATCGAGAAGGGTGTTGCTAACTCTATCTTGATTAAATTCAATCAGATTGGTTCTTTAACTGAAACGCTAGAAGCGATTCAGATGGCAAAAGACGCGGGTTACACCGTTGTTATCTCTCACCGCTCGGGTGAAACTGAAGATACAACGATTGCTGACTTGGCGGTTGGTACCTGTGCTGGCCAGATTAAGACCGGTTCTTTATGCCGTTCTGACCGTGTATCTAAGTACAACCGTCTATTGCGCATCGAAGAGCAATTGGAAGGTAAAGCACCTTACAATGGTTTGAAAGAAATCAAAGGTCAATAATCTTCGGATTACAAAACATAGCTTAATTTTATAAGTTAAGCTCCTTGATTGCAGATCATAAAAAAGGGAAGTTGAATTTTTATTTCGATAAAAACTCACTTCCCTTTTTGCATATTAAGATATCATTGATAACCTGATTTTGACGAAGGAAAGTACATGGCTTGGAAATGGATTTTATCCTTAACGGTGCCTATCTTATGTATTCTGGTATTACAGTATCGCTTTTGGTTTGATGATACTGGGACGCTGGCTAGTTGGAAGTTGCAGCAGCAAATGGCGGAACTTGAGCAGGATATTGCCGCTCAGGAAGTGCGTAATGATTGGCTAAAGGCGGAAGTTGATGATTTGCGTGCCGGTAATGATTTGATAGAAGAGAAAGCGCGTGAAGATTTGGGTTTTATTGGTAAAGACGAAAGCTTTTACCTGATCCTTGATAAATAAAAGAATGGAATACTTTTAATGCCGGTTTCTGATCAGCAATATCCACAAACATGGTTGGTATTACCTGCTGCAGGTATTGGCTCACGTATGCAGGCGGATCGCCCTAAGCAATATTTAGACATGACGGTTAAAGGCATCACGAAAACGGTGATTGAATTTACGTTAGATCACCTTCTTAGTTATCAGGCGAGTCACCTAACTAGCCGTAATAATGTCATTCATGGTTTTCATAAAGTCGTTGTAGTGGTGACTAAGGGTGACCCTTATTGGCAAGATATTAGCCTAGCTCGAGGTTACGAAAAAGATCCGCGTATTATGGTTGTTGATGGTGGTAGCGAGCGTTGTTATTCGGTATTGAATGCTTTGCTTGCGATTAAAAATATTGAGACGTCATCTGATGCTTGGATTGCGGTTCATGATGTTGCTCGCCCTTGTTTGTCTTATGGTGATCTTGATACGTTATTTTCTGAGGTTAAGCATTATTCTGACGGTGGCATTTTAGCGACGCCAGTTCGCGATACGATGAAGCGTGGGACTGCTGCTGAAAATTCGGAATGTATGAGCAGTACAATCGATCACACAGTTGATCGTGATCAGCTATGGCACGCATTGACGCCGCAGATGTTTCCGTTAGCATCGTTATTAAATAATTTACAGTTAGCATTGAGCGAAGGCTTTGAAGTAACCGATGAAGCATCGGCTATGGAGTTTGCTGGGGCAAAACCAAAGCTGGTGAGTGGGCGCAGTGATAATTTAAAAATTACTCGTCCTGAAGATTTGAAGTTGGCTGAGTTTTATTTGAACAGCTTCTAAAATGACAAGAGCTAAAAGAAAAAAGATAAGATACAAAACATTTAGGTTTTTGGTTTCTAAATAGCACTACGCTGACTATCGCCATTAGGTTTGTCTTTTTACGGCACGCCGTGAATACGTCCCTGTAGGCTCGTCCTTCGCATCCATGCGAAGGGACGGCCTCAAACGACACACCTAACCCCGATACGCGAAGTGCTTTAATAGAAGTAAGATTAAAGTTTCATTTTATTTTGAAATGAAGTTGGACGTATAGTAAATAGAAAAAACTGCTCAGTATTATTTAAAACTTAGCTTATATAATAAGCAAAAGTCTGAGTGCGGTGAGCGCTAGAAGTTAATTTTTCAGGGCATCCGATCACAGGGAAGTGATCGTTGAGCATACAAGGACGTACTTGCTGCGTCCCGTAAAAAATTTAACTTGTTGGGTGAGTGTAAGCACGTGTTAGTTATTGTGGTGATATAAAGTATTGCGTTTAAGTAAATAGAAACGAATGTGAGAAGTTATAATGCGTATTGGTCATGGTTTTGATGTTCATAAATTTGGTGAAGGCGACTTCATAACTCTGGGCGGTGTTAAGATCCCTTATAGCCAAGGTTTAATCGCACACTCTGATGGTGATGTTGCCTTGCATGCTTTATCAGATGCACTTTTAGGTGCGTGTGCCTTAGGGGATATTGGCAAACATTTTCCTGATACCGACGAAGAATTTGCCGGCGCTGATAGTCGCGGTTTATTACGACATGTGATGACGTTAGTCACTGAACAAGGTTATAAAATTGGCAACGTCGATGTCACCATCATTGCCCAAGCGCCGAAAATGGCGCCGCACATAGATACCATGCGTGAGCGGATCGCAGAAGATCTTAGCTGTGAATTAAATCAAGTAAATGTCAAAGCAACCACCACAGAAAAACTCGGCTTTGAAGGCCGCAAAGAAGGCATCTCCGTACACGCCGTTGCTTTATTAATAGACAGAACATAGAGAAAATATAATGTGGAATTTTGATTGGCCAAAAGCCTACCCTGAAACAAATGCAAAAGGCATTTTAAAACTTAACCCAGAAGACTTTCAGGTTGATGAAATTCCGCTGATGATTCCCGCGGGTGAAGGCGAACACATTTACCTTCACATTAAAAAACGTGAAGTAAATACCCATTGGGTCGCGCGTTTATTATCCGAAAAATTTGGCGTGAAAGAAAACGACGTAAGCTATGCAGGGCAAAAAGATCGCTACGCCGTCACTACGCAATGGTTCAGTATCTACGCTCCTAAAGTTGAAATGGCACTAGAAGCGCGTCCTTTTCCTGACGAAGATATCGAAATCCTTACCCAAACTCGTCATAGCAAAAAATTACGCCGTGGAGATCTTGTTGGCAATCGCTTTAATATCGTTTTGCGCGATCTTAAATCCGAAGAAGCAATTGAGTCTCAAGAAGCATCTATCGAAACCTTAAAAGCGGCTATAGAAAATAATCTACAAGCCATTAAAAAAAATGGCGTGCCTAACTATTTTGGTTTGCAACGTTTTGGTCGTGGTGGCGGCAATATGGATCAAGCACTCGCGATGCTTACCGGACAGCGTCGTGAAAAAAATCGTCAAAAGAAAAGTATGTATCTGTCAGCGGCTCGTTCTTATATCTTTAACGAAGTTGTCGCAGCGCGAATTGCACAAGGCCTATGGGGAAAATCATTAACCGGTGATGTTGATGTTAAAGGAAACGAAACTCAAACCGCCGAATACGCAACCGCGCCTATGTGGGGCCGTGGTCGTTTAACGTCTAAAGACGAAACACTGCAGCTCGAAAAAACAATTTCAGGCCCGCACCATGAGTTGTGTGATGGTATGGAGCACGCCGGCCTAAACCAAGAGCGCCGCGATATTGTTTCTAATATTGAAAATATGCAATGGCAATGGCTTGAGAATAACGATTTAAATATCAGCTTTGCACTTGCTTCTGGCCACTATGCAACGTCCGTATTACAAGAATTTATAGCCGTAGAAGAACCGGATCGCTTCGAAGGCAAGTTTGAAGAGAAACCCTTTGTTTATAATGGCAGTGAAAGTATTGCTGATAACAAAGAAGGTGATAAATAATGGCTTTCCTATTATCAAATGACGATGGGGCGCATGCACCAGGACTTGCTCAACTAGCTCAATCCTTAACGGACGCGGGTTATAAACATCACGTTATCGCACCGGATAGAGATCGAAGTGGCGTATCGAATTCATTAACTCTCGATCGCCCATTGCATCCACTGTATTTAGACAATGGCTTTATTGCCATTAACGGTACCCCCACAGACTGTGTCCATTTAGGTTTGAATGCGCTCTATCGTGGTGAAGAATATGCTTTAGAACGAGTGATTGCTGGAATAAACTCAGGGGCTAACTTGGGTGACGATGTTATTTATTCAGGAACAGTCGCCGCGGCAATGGAAGGGCGTTTCTTAGACAAAGCGCCGATTGCCGTCTCATTAGTCGGTAAAAAACATTTTATAACCGCGGCAAAAGTATTGATTGATTTGCTGCCTAAAATTGAAGCATTATCTCTACCTGCGCGAACCATTATTAATATTAATGTACCCGATGTTCCTTACGAGGAATTGAAAGGCATTGAGATTACGCGCTTAGGGCATCGAGAGCGTTCTGACAATCCAGTATTAACCACTAATCCACGTGGAAAAGAATGCTATTGGATTTCAGCGGCAGGAGAGGGAGCAGATGCTGGAGAAGGCACTGACTTCTATGCGATTGAGCAAGGAAAAGTCAGTATCACGCCAATCCAAGCGGATATGACCCATGGAAATGCTTTAGAATGCTTATCTCAACTTATAAGTATCTAACGAATAATGATCAAGCCGCTAGAATAAGTAGCTAGACTTAGTGAAAGTAGAAAGGATCCTAGTGTGGATGAGCAACAATTAGCCGGAATTGGGATGACCTCTCAAAGAACCCGCAATCGATTAGTACAACGTTTGCGAGATCGCGGCATTGAAAATCAACAAGTATTGGATGTGATTGCATCAACACCACGCCATCTATTTATTGATGAAGCACTTGCTCATAGAGCCTACGAAGATAGCTCACTGCCGATTGGTAATGGCCAAACAATAAGTCAGCCTTATATCGTCGCGAAAATGACGGAGCTGCTATTAGCCCAAGGTCCTTTAGAAAACGTGCTAGAAATTGGTACAGGCTCAGGCTACCAAACGGCTATATTAGCGCCACTGGTTAAGAAACTTTATAGTGTAGAGCGCATCGAGCCTCTCTTTAATAAAGCACGTGCTCGTATTCGTCAGTTAAAGCTGCATAACGTGAAGTTTAAATTATCCGATGGTCATTGGGGCTGGCAGCAATGCGGGCCTTATGACGGAATTATTGCTGCCGCTGCTCCGGAAGATATTCCACAAGGATTATTAGACCAAATGGCCGATGGTGGGCGCATGATATTGCCCGTTGGCGGAGATAAACAAGCGCTTGTACTCGTCACCCGAAATGGTGACCACTGGCAGCGCAAGACCTTAGAAGAAGTCAACTTTGTACCGTTTTTAGCGGGTATCAAAAACGCTTAACTAATAGTACGCACACGCGTTAATACATCTTTGAAAGCCTGCTCCAGCAGGTTTTTTTTTAGCGATAAAATCTACGTAAAAATAGAAACGCTGAATTTACACGAATTAAAAATGAATAATGAGTAATAGAAGGGAAGTCGAGTGAAGCATTTGTGGTTGTATTTAAAAGGCATTGCGATGGGCAGTGCCGACGTTGTGCCTGGTGTATCAGGGGGAACAATCGCCTTTATTACGGGCATTTATACGGAGCTTTTAGACTCTATCAAAGCGGTGAATCTACAAGCATTAATTATCTTATTTAAACAGGGACCAAAAGCCGCTTGGAAAGCGATTAATGGGACTTTCTTAGTTACCTTGCTTGCTGGCATATTAACGGCAATTTTAACCTTAGCCAAAGTCATTCATTATCTGCTAGATCAGCATGCCGTCTTATTATGGTCGTTCTTCTTTGGCTTAATTCTGGCGTCGAGTTTGCACATGGCAAAGCAAATTAAACACTGGCAGCCGACAACCTTCATGGCCCTCTTCGTCGGCGCACTGATAGCCGCTATTATCAGTATTGCTAGCCCAACTAGCATTGAAGCGAGTTACCTCAATATCTTTATTGCTGGCAGTATTGCCATCTGTGCGATGATCTTGCCCGGTATATCAGGCAGCTTTATCTTATTGTTAATGGGGTTGTATGCCCCCGTTTTAGCCGCCGTAAAAGGCTTTCAATTGGATATTATGCTGATATTTGCACTAGGCGCGGTATTAGGTTTAATGCTTTTCTCGCGTTTACTAAGCTGGTTACTGCATCATTATCAAGATCTTATGTTCAGTTTATTGACGGGTTTTATGCTGGGAGCTCTGCTAAAAGTCTGGCCCTGGAAAGAAACGATTAGCTATCGTTTGAATAGTAAAGGGGTAGAAGTGCCTTTTGAACAGCTAAATCGCTTACCTGGTTGGTTAAATAGCGATCAAATAATGCCCGCATTGGTATTGGCTTTTATAGGTTTTGCTTGTGTTATCTTGCTTGAAAAGTTTTCCTCACATGACAGCGAAGGAAAACGATAGGCTCTTGGCGGCAAGCCTATTCCTCTTTGTAGAGGCTAATTTAGAAAATAAAAGGTAGTAGTTAAAATAAAAGCATTTTTTATGTGTTATTTATAGATCAATTAGAAATACATAGCGCTTTTTTTATTCCCTTTTGTTTGGAAACTATAGACTATTGTAAAAGGCGTAAAGCTATCATGTTCATGTGTCAAAAAAATAGCGATAGAAATAGGCTTTTATCCACTGTGATTATGACTTTAGTCATTCTGCTTATGGTATGTATGACAGGTTGCATTAGCAGTCGAGAATTCATCTCAACTGAAGAGAAGTTCAGTAAAAGCAAAAAGTCGACGTCTTTCCATGTAGTGGAAAAAGGTGACACTTTGTTCTCTATTGCTTGGACATATGGTTGGGATTACCACAAGTTAGCGAATGCTAACTCCATTCCAAGACCCTATACCATCTATGCTGGACAGAAAATTGACATCTCCAATCGTCTGGCTAAAAAGCATACGACTAAAGTAGGTAGTGTCGGAAAAACGTCGAAAACACCTGTTAAGAGAAAAAAGCCTGTTAGCTATGCGAAAACCGCTAGACCAATTACGCCAAGCAACCAAGAATTAGAGACAAAAGCAGGGTGGAGTTGGCCTGCAAAAGGTAGGGTTATTGAGCGTTTTTCAACCAGAAACAAGAAAAACAAGGGTATTGATATCGCCGGAAAAAAAGGGGAATCTGTAAATGCAGCTGCGGCAGGGA
>PJEL010001441.1_pt1 | contig 24073 bp, 28 predicted proteins | sample 1853271 | NCBI WGS metagenome assembly PJEL01 (sample SAMN08108733, study PRJNA415343) | Invertebrate metagenome, whole genome shotgun sequencing project. | host: Globobulimina | place: Sweden: Gullmar Fjord | collected 2015-08
GAAAGAACTAAAGAAAGAAAATATTATTAATTCTAGGAGAGCACGATGAAAGTAGAAAATACGATGACAGTAGAAAACGCAGTATTTAGATTCGCTGGTGTGATGATCATGTTATCACTCGCGCTAACCGTTTGGGTGCATCCAAACTTTATTTGGTTGACTTTATTTATTGGTCTTAACCTCTTTCAATTCTCTTTTACTGGTTTTTGCCCGGCAGCTATTGTCTTTAAAAAGCTCGGTTTAAAAACTGAAGCTCAATGCGGTATGACGTTAAAATAAAGCGTTTTTAAAAGCTCATTTAAATCTAAGCCTACAACAAGCATTATGGGCTTAGATTTACTGACACTTAACAAAACCACGAACATTACGTTAGAAGAACATACCCAATAAAAACCAACCAACTGACTGCAAGTAAAAACCAAGGTAGCTTATTACTTTGATTTTGAGTGTCTGGCTGCGTATCGACACCTACCTCATCAAACTTTTGATTTTTCAGTTTAACCTGTTTCTTTCGCTCTTTATCACGCTCTCTTGCTTTAATTTTTTGCTGTTTTTTATATTCAGCAATGCCCTTTTCTATGCCTTGAGCAATTAATTTAGTTTGTTCTTTGCTTTGACCTTTTTTCTGCGTGCCTTTAGCAACCTTCATCGCCTCTTGTTGGCTTTCAACCGATATTTTTTCTGTCATAGTAAAATAATTTGTCTAAAAATCTTTATGCGACAAATTACGTTATTTGGCAATATTTATCTAGTAATTTACTTGTTACTTTTAATACTCTGCGGCACACTAACTGCCATTATTTAACTAGACAAATTTTAGAGAAATTCATGAGCGAAATATCAAGCGCAATAAATCAAATTAAGCAAATGCTAACCATGCAAGATGCGATGAATTCACGCGTAAGTGAAACATGGCGTGATAATGGTTATGAATGGTATCGAGCTATTTGGGTTGAATGTGCTGAAATGCTAGATCACCATGGTTGGAAGTGGTGGAAACATCAAGAAATTGACGTTGCTCAAGTACAGCTAGAATTGGTCGATATCTTTCACTTTGGTTTAAGTTTGCGCCTCATGACAGGTGCAAATGTTGATGACATCGCCAGTGAGTTAGCGCAAGAGTTAATACAAAAAACTGACGAAAATGACTTTAAAATTGTACTGGAAGCATTAGCAAGTGCAGCAGTAACTAACAAAGCATTTGACGCGGTTGCATTAGCAGATTGCATGCGTTTGATGAACATGGATTTAAATGAGCTATTTCGCCAATATGTTGGTAAAAACACCTTAAATTTTTTCCGCCAAGATCACGGCTATAAAGACGGTAGCTACATAAAAGTTTGGCATGGCGAAGAAGACAATGAAGTACTTGCCGCGTTAGTAAATACCTTAGATGCCAATGCGTCAGATTTTCAACAACAGCTTTACCAAGCTCTTGAAGAAAAATATCCAAGCTAATAGCTACAAATACCCCTTAAAAATCAAATGGTTTAAAAGTTAACTATTGACCAGCATCTCTGGCACAAATTCTGCTTTATCACTCAGTATTAATGATAACGTCAAGAATTTGAACTGCCGGAGATGTATATGGAACTCATTCTATTTGCCATGATCAGCCTAATTGTCATCGTTGCGCTTTTAGCCAGCCGATTGAACGACAATAGTTTTCCCTTCCCTTTCGATCGCAAAGGTGCAATTTTCACTCCTGCGGAGAAGAACTTCCAAAACTTGGTAGAGCAAGCCTTAGGTTCAAAATATCGTGTGATCAATCGCGTTAAGCTTTCAGACATTGTTACCATTCGAAATGGCGTATCAAGTAGAGCAAGTCAAACCGCCGTAACGAATGCAGATACAAAGTATTTAGATTTTGTTATTTGCGATCGCGATTCGATGAAACTTTTAGGTGCAATTGATTTGGTGGATACACAAGGTAAAGGGTACAAACTAAAAAAAGATTGGTTTGTCAGCGGCGCATTAGAAGCGGCTTCAATTCCTCATGTTCGTATTAAAGTAAAACCTAATTATACCTTAGATGAAATAAGAGCCTGTATTAGTACGCGTATTCTAGGGGTAAGTGCCGCTAAAACAACGCCAAAAGTTAAAGGAAAAATTATTCCTGCACCTTTAGTTAAAGCTCGTCCTCGAAACACAGGGGTTATTACTGCAACTGCGGCACATGCCACTCCTGGTTTGTCTTCACCGGTAGCTGCCTTGCCTCATTAGCTTGGTCTAATGTAGGTATCAGTTAGATAAATTTCGCTAATAAATTTATCATAAGTGACAATAACAATCGCCTTGGGATACCAATCTTTAGGCGATTTTTTATTATTGCAGATATCTTTTCAACGTAAATTTTAACGTAAATTTGAACAGCATTACTTTTTGACAGAACTCTGTTTAAGAGAGCTCCTGATCTTTATTTTTTGCAACAAAACTAGGCTGAAACGAAGATAAAATAGGTAATACCAATCGGACTAATTTATTGTTCCGTTTGGTATAAACAGATTTTTCGAAAAACTCGCGGTATAATTAGCCATTATTTTCTTTAGATATCAATCGGACAGAGTATGAAAGCAGGTATTATTGGCGCAATGGAGCCGGAAGTTGCCATTCTTAAAAGTAAATTATCAAACATCCAAACCTCATCATTTGGTGGTTATCAATTTTTTGAAGGCCAGTTAGATGGCTGCGATGTAGTGATTGTTCAATCAGGTATCGGTAAGGTAGCGGCTGCATTAGCCACTGTCTTGATGATTGATAAATTTAGCCCTGACTATATCGTTAATACCGGCTCGGCTGGCGGTTTTGACCAATCATTAAAAGTTGGCGATGTGGTCATTAGTTCAGAAGTTCGCTATCACGATGTTAACCTAACAGCATTTGGCTATGAAATTGGTCAATTACCGGCAAACCCTGCGGCCTATATTCCTCACCCTAAGTTGGTTGAAGCAGCTAAAGAAAGCATTAGTAGCTTAAGTGATATTCAAACCATGGTTGGCCTTATTACCACAGGCGATACCTTTATGACCGCTGAAGAAGATGTCGAGCGAGCACGCAATAACTTTCCCACCATGGCGGCGGTAGAAATGGAAGGTGCGGCAATTGCACATACTTGTCATCAATTTGACGTGCCTTTTGTGATTATTCGCTCACTTTCAGATATTGCAGGTAAAGAATCTCCTAGTTCGTTTGATGAATACCTTGAAACAGCTTCGGTTAATTCATCACAGTTAGTATTAAACATGGTTAAAACACTAAATGAACGTAGCTTAAGTTAAGACAGCCTGATGGATAATTTTCCCGAAATAACTTCATTTACCATTTCAGTACTGATTGTTTTTGTCGTTATTTTGGCGAAGGCAGCTATAACACATATAGTTAGCCATGAACCACTTCGCTTCTTTAGGTTTTATTGCCAGCGCTTAGCAGGCAAAGTAAACAAAAGTGATAATAGCGCTAAACAGCAAAAAATTGCCGGTTTACTCGCTTTCACTATTACCATTATTCCACTCTTAATTATCGTATGGCTTTTTTCTGACTTTATATTGATCCCATGGCTTTGGAGCGCTTTATTACTCTATATCTCGCTTGGCGGCATTGGTATTTTCGCCCGCGCAAAAGCGATTGCAAAGTCGCTGGCAGCCAATCAAAACTATGAAGCTAAACAAGCGCTAAAGCCCTATTTATTAAGAGAGTCTGATAACCTTTCATCATTAGGTTTAACAAAAGCAGCGATAGAGATGCAACTGCTGCATAGCAGCCAACAACTAGTTGGCGTTTGTTGCTATTTTCTTATTGCCGGTCCTTTGGGCGCATTAGCTTATCGCTTGCTATTAGAAACACATTACAGTTGGAATATAAAACAGCAACGCTTTAAGTTTTTTGGATTATATATCAATAAACTGAGTAACTTATCACAATGGCTACCGAGCAAATTAATGGCAATGGCCTTGCTTGTTAATACTATTGGTCAAAGCGCTTATTTAAACTGGCAACTGACAAAAGCTTATTTTTTCAAAATAAATAATAGTATGATATTACACCTACTTGCCCTGTCTCTTGGTTGTAAACTGGGTGGTGTAGCTATGTACCAAGGTGAAAAACTCAGAAAAGTAAGTTATAACGAACGTGGAAAACAGCCAGAGATCACTGATATTATTCATGCCTCAACACGGATAAAACAAGCGTTGCTGTTATTAACTATTGCACTTATCGTTACAGTAGCTGTTGAAGCTTTTTTATTGAAAGCGAACTAAAACCAAAATAAAAAATAAACTAGAGCATAACAAGGAATAAAAATAATGAGTTTAAAAAAATTAGTCATACTTACTTTCGGTTTGATAAGTACTCTGGTAATAGCAGCAACCACACCCAATGTGAGCCAAGAAGAAGTTATTACCTTGCTAACAGATAAAGCTGATGTATTAATTTTAGATGTACGCTCAAAAGAAGAATATAACGAAGGTCATATTAAAGGTGCGGTAAATATTAGCCATGACGATATAATTGAAAAACTTCATAAAATAGCGGCCTTTCAAGAGAAAAAAATTATTGTTTACTGTCGTTCAGGTCGCCGTGCAGGAATCGCCGAAGAAATTTTAAGAGAAAACGGTTTTAGCAACGTACACCATTTAACTGGAGATATGAACGCTTGGCAGGCTGCAAAACTTCCAACAGAAAGAAAATAAGCTTAGTTAACCTTTAAAAGCTAATCGCATGCAAACTTTACTCTTTTGGTTCGACCTATTTGGTATTGCTGTATTTGCCCTTTCAGGTGCCTTAATGGCTGGGCGTTATAAGCTCGATCCATTTGGTGTTGTTGTATTGTCAGCAGTAACGGCTATCGGTGGTGGAACTATTAGAGATGTTATTTTACAAACTCCTGTTTTTTGGGTAGTTAAACCCTATTACTTAGGCGTTATTTTAATTACAGCAGTTTTAACGATAATCTTAGTAAGAGAACCAAAGCTTATTCCTAAGCGCTTTTTATTAATTGCTGATGCTTTTGGCTTGGCATTATTTGCCGTACTGGGCACAGAAAAAGCATTAAGCTTGGGTACTCCTATGTCGGTCGCCATAGTAATGGGGACGATTACAGGCGTTGCTGGCGGCATGATTCGAGACGTGCTTTGTAACGTTATCCCAATGATTTTACAAAAAGAGATTTACGCCACTGCGGCAACCTTAGGCGGCGTATTATTTGTCATTCTAGACTCGGCTGCGCTGCCCGATCAATATGCATTAATTATTGCAGTTGTTGGTGCACTTGCCCTAAGACTTGCAGCAATATATTGGAAAGTATCTCTACCTGCATTTCATATCACTGAAAAAGATAATAATAAATAAAAATAATGCGCTAATAATTTAGCGCATTAAAATTTAGAACATTGTTACTAGCCGTTAATAACTTATTCATAGCTATAACCTAATACTACTGAATAGTAATCAAGGTTACCTAGAGATAAAGCGCTTACGAGATAAATACATTAGCAATATTGCTATAGATAATAACAATAACGGCTTAGGCTCTGGTATTTGCACCAAAGACGAAGGATCTCTCGCCCAAACATTCATATGAGAAATGGCACCAAAATTATTATCTCCACCATTAAGTAGATCACTCGTGTCTAATGTTCCTGAAAGCTTATATGGTGTATTAAAGTTAAAGCGGTCGGGGTTTATTTCATTTTCTAAACCAAATATTGTCTTGAAATTAAAATCATAAACAGCAAAACCATTTGCACCTTTTATTGAAAAAGCGAGGTGATCAAATGTGGCATTGCCTAATAGTTGTGTTACTTGGTCAATAATATCAATCTTAGTAGTAAGGGTCCAAGTAGCTGATTTACAATCATTTGGGTTATCGCAGGCCAACGTTAGAGTGAGCAGGTTTCCAATATCGAGAACCAAATCAGAAATGTAAGAAGGGCCTGCAGTACTGTATTGATCAAAGACACCATTATCTCCAAACCTTGCTAGGTGAATCCAACCGGGATCATTAGCTTCCCCTAGGCCATCAAGGTTCTGTAAGTCTGATGTTTCAATAAACTCCAAACCGGTAAAAAAATCACCTTGGCCATTTAATATGCCATCACCAAATTCACCAATATTTCGACTACCATCAGCTTGCTCGTAGGCGCCTTCATCATTGGCTCCGGCATAATAGCCTAAACAAGAAGTAGCGTTATAGCTTGTCGACAAAAGTTCAGTGGTAGAGCCGAGTACTTTAATAGAATCTAAGGTCGCGTTGCTGGTATCACAATTTTCTAAATTAGAGACAATAGGAGTGGCTTGAACGCCAAAAGCTGCAAGCGTAATAACAAAAATAACAAAACATTTGATACATTTATTATTCATTTACTTATCCAATTATTAGCCTTAAATAAAGGTCTGCATAAAATGAACCGTTAATTTAAAACCAAAAAAATCATGACATTAAGAAGGCTAAATATCATGATCAATGAAAACTGTAAAAAAAGCTGACAGTTTTTAGCGCTTTTAATAGTAGAGGTAATTAGGGGCTGTTGATCTTTCGAGATTACTTTTACAGCAACATGTTTGATATTTAGGCAAGATAGAGCATGTGAAGTGTAGCTGGCTACATGAACATGCGATAACGCGGTATAAATTTCAAACAAGTGCTGCCCTTTGGGTTCATTTAAAACGAACTTACTCTTTGTTGCTCGCTTTTTTAATAGAATAACTATGATACAAAGCTTGCGCCGCAATTAACTCCGTTTTAAATTGAATAAACTTTAACCCTGAAAGATCAACAGCCCCTAAGCCTCTATGCCCCAACCGTCATTATAACCATTAAATTTCTCAGCAATTTTTTCAAATATTGTTTCTTGCTCAAGAATACTGTCATAGCTTGGTATCATGCTTTGAGTACAATCTACATCCCAAACATTGGGCGCTTCATCAGGCTGTAATTCAACTTGTACATTTTCAAGGTTGGCATTTACGTAATCAACCATTTGTTGTGCTTGTTCTTTCTTTTCAAATAGCTGAAAAAATACAACCTTATGTGATTCAGACAAATTAATTCCTGCCTGCTGCATTTCGTTGAGCACTTGCCCTGTTTCGTCATTTGGGAAATCATTTGCCATAGTGCAATTTACTCTTTAAAGATAAATGGGTGGTAAAAAATTGTTTAGCCTGTGCTTAGTTTAAAATAGAAACTAATTTAGCAATAAAGCTATTGGCACTGAATAAAGCCAGTTTATGAAATCAAGAAACCAATTGATAATAATACACACAAAGAACAGCCAATCAGCACTTTCTCACTTAAGACAAACTTGCCATATTGGTAATCCCTGCGCAATATAAGCAACAATTGAAATATTATCGCGCTTAGCCCAGCAATTAGTATATGCGTTGCAATGGTTAACCAATGAAGGCTCTCTTGCCAAAGAAATACTGGACCATTGTAATTAACAAAAAATAGATCAAGCAGTGTTACATGCATAAAAATAACAAGAAATACGAAAAATGCTTTTTGTTTATACCAGGGCATAATGCAACTAACTAATTATAAAAAATGGTAAAGTGTCGACATTATACATAGGTCTATGGCTGATTTCGCCGATTAATTATGTTCTCTAACTTCATTACTGAATAACTAAATAAATTAATAACTTGATGAATTTACCCAAGTCACTAAGTCGTCATGAACATATTGATATGCTAGCTCTTGTTTAGTTTTATCACCACTTATAATGCGCGTGACATCACTCGTACCTTCTGCAAACTTGGCTGGCTCAATACCGACACTTTTTGCTGCCAGAGTATAAAAGTCTTTTTTACTGATATGGGTATCGTTAACGCCATTAAAAATACCAACCGGTGAACCAATTTTTAATAAGACGGTTAATAAACCAAGCACGTCTGTTAAATGAATAAGGTTTATTGGTGCATGGCCATTTGATAATAAGCGCTGGCTATTGATAAATCGTGCAGGATGTCTTTTAGGACCGATTAAACCTGCAAGCCTTAATACCACGCCTTCACCTTTAAAATTAAGCACTGCTTGTTCTGCCGCAGCTAAAATTCCAACTTTATCGGCATCAAAATCTAAGCCTCTTTCTTCATCAACATTGCCTGATAAGCCGTTATATACTGCGGTAGTGCTTATAAGTACAATGCGCTTAACGCCGCTCTTTTCTGCTTGAACTACAACTTGAGCAACCTTTTTAGCATAATCAGTTTTACCGTGTTTTATTTGCGGAGGAATGGCAATAAGTAAACTCTGTTGTGAAAAAACTTTCTGCTGTTCATTTTGTTCAAATGAAAAAGGCAATGCCAGTATTTCTGCATCAGCACCAGTGGCAGTGATCTCTATTAAGCGCTCTGATGTTTGGGTAGTTGCCACAACATGCACACCGTTTTTAACAAACAGTTCAGCTAAAGGTAAACCAACCCAGCCACAGCCGATTATTCCAAGTGATAATGGATTCACTAAACTCATTTTATTTTATACCTTTACTGTCATTTTGATTATTATTGCTATGATTTTTGTTCTTGTTATTGCTTTTATTTTTAGTCTGATGCAACTTTTCAGAGGCTTGACGATGTGAACCAATTTCTTCAACAATTTTACTAGCAATCATATTCGGTACTGGTATCGATAGATTATATTGAGCAATCTTCCATTGATGATTAATTTTAACTAATACGCCAGAGCCACGACACTTACCGTAACTTTTGTTCTCTAATAGTTCATCAAAAATAAGTACGTCAGCTTTGGCTGTTGCTGAAATATTTCTTTGCGTAGCAACGTATGTCCAACCATGCCCTTTTTCAAAATAAGGTAAAACATAATTTTTAAAGTCAGATTTGGACCATCTTTCACTGCCATCAGTGCCTAAAAAAATAGCGTTGTCTGCCAACTGGTCAAAATATTGCTTTGCATCCGCATTAGCGGCCGCTTGATGAAAACTATCTAAAACGTCAGCCGCTTCATCAGAGGCTCGTGCTGATAAACAAATAAATAACAATAATATCAATTGAAAATATTTCACAACTCTTCCTTTTTCATCATGGCGAAATAAACGCCATTGAACGTTGCCACCACTTCTTCCCCACATGATACGTTAACTTGTAAAGTGATTCGCGCTTTTCCTCGCTCTTTTATTGTTGTTAAATCACCTGTTGTAGATGACGTTGAAGTAACGGCCTGTGCAACCCCTTTAAGCGGTTTTTTGTATCTTATATTAGCATCAGCTAAAACGATATCTGCATCTAGGCCAAGTAGTGCTAACTGACAATAAACCCAGCCCCAACCAGTGAGCGTAGCTAAGGTATAAATACTGCCGGCAAACATGGTTTGATGCAGGTTTTTATTAAACTGATGATCACATGAAGTAAGTATTCGCTCACCGTCAAATAAACATACTTCAATGTTCATTGCTTTACTTACCGCGATAGTATTGTGCCAAGTATCTTGTAATTTTTTTGCTAGTTGCTGGTGTTTTGCTGTTTCAAATGAGAGCAGTTTAACCATGGTAAAGTGCTTAATTTCATCATAAAGTAAATGAGAAAAGTCTTTTAGTTGATATGCTAAAGCCAAATAAAAATCAACAGCATTTTCTCTTGCCTTAAGCTTAATTTCCTTTGCCCCATAATGTTTTGCTATTAACTCTAATTCCAACATTATTTGCTTGCCTAAACCTTTACCATGACAACCGTCTTTAACCGCAACATACCTAACTTGTGCCTGATGTTGATTAGCAAAGTGCAATCGACCAATCGCAATAATTGCGTTACTCTCATCAAAAATTGCTCGGTGAATTGACTGTTGCTCAAGTGAGTCTAGCTCGCTACCTTTGGGCTGTTGCCAAGGCTGGCGTAAGGTTTGCCAACGTAATTGATAATATTGTGCAAATTCTTGCTCATTCTTGGGTGCTCTACATACATTCATTGACTAGGCTTTACCTTAAGTATTTAATTTTTAACAGGCTATTTTTGTGCGTTTGAATAATCATCTAGCTCAAGGGAAGTTGCTTTATCTCATGAGCAACAATAATCATAACAATGATCGTCTTAGCATTAGTGAGTCTAAATATTATCGTTGGCTATCTTTTGACAATACGGTGCAAAGTATCATGAGCCTTCGTCAACCTGACGCACTTACTATGCCCCATCAAATAGCCTTGATGTTACCACTTTTATTTTTTAAGCCAACAGAGGTAACTGAAGTTGGCTTGGGTGGAGGGAATATCGCCCGATTTTTACACTCATTATGTAATCAAATTAATTTCAATAGTATTGAAAAATCAGACACTGTTATACATGCATTTAAGCAGTTTTTTAATCCTCAAAATATTCACTTCAATATTGAACAAGGTTCACCCAGTTTAAGTGATACTCATAATTTAAACTCTTATCTGGCAATAAATAGCCAATGGTTACTTATCGACATTTATCAGCAAAACGATGACACCTTAAAACAACCATTAAATGTTTTTAAAAATTTAATAGGTGTTATTAAAGAGCACCGCTGCCTCTCAATAAATATACCATTATTAGGTGAGAAACATCTTAAACAGGAACTTGTTAGCTTATTGCCTTTATTAGCACATCATCAAGCTTACTATTTCAAAATCCCAAGATATAAGAATATTGTTTTGCACTTAATCCCGAATGAATACGTGAAAGAATACGGGAGTAATTTTATCTATAATAGTTTTAATAACCACCTCGACAATTTTACTGCTGATCACGCCAACAACTTCCCTGAGAACGTAATTGATAGCAAAATTGAAAATAATAAAACCATAGAAAATTCGTATCTGTCTAACTTAATATTCAAACGTTGGAGTGGTTTCTGGCAGCTAGGGTTTAAGTGCGGTAGCAAGATAGAGTGAATTTTTAACAGGTTAAGGTAAAAGTTACTGGCCCATCATTTATCAGCGCTACTTTCATATCTGCACCAAATATTCCCGTTGGTACAGCAAAGCCTAACTGCCTAAGATCTTGGCAAAATGCTTGATACAAACTATTGCCCAATTCCGGCGTAGCTGCACTGGTAAAACTCGGTCGCATGCCACGTGTGGTATCAGCGGCAAGCGTAAACTGTGAAACAACTAATATTTCACCCTGAACTTGCTTAACATTTAAATTCATTTTTCCTTGTTCATCTTCAAAAATACGATAACCTGCCACGCGTTCAGCAAGTCTTTTTGCTTTAGTCAGATTATCATCAGGCTCTACGGCCACAAGTACCAATAGACCTTTATTTATTTCACCAACAACTTGCTGGTCAACGGTAACACTAGCTTTAGAAACTCTTTGAATTAATGCGATCATAAATACTTCTAAGTATAAAAAATGAAGATGAAAAGTTGATGTTAATTATAATTAAATTTCTGACAAGAAGTCAGCCATATTATCAGACGCTTTACAAAATGCATCGATAGTTTGCTTTTCGAATCCGCTATGCCCCGCTAGGGGTAAAATTTGCAATTGAGCATTATCCCACTTAGAAGCTAGTGTATGCGCAATGTGTAACTGACAAACCATATCATAGCGTCCATGTAGAATAATGGCTGGAATATGAGAGATTTTATTCAAATTATGTAATAGGTAATTGTCGTTAATAAAGCAGTGATTAACAAAATAATGACTTGAGACCAGCGCCATGCAATGTGCTTGATGAGTATCTTCAACATGTGACTTTGAAATGTATTGATTTTCAATACTTGAAAGACGATATTCCCATAAAAACCAAGACTTACTTGCTGCAATAGCGGCCACTTCATTCTCGCCAGTAAGCACTTTATGATAACCAGCAAGGGGATCACTTCTTAATTCAGCGGGTAAATGTTCAACAAATTCTTGATAGTATTCAGGGAAAAAACGTTGTGCTCCGCCGAGTTGATAAAGCCATGAATATTCACTGGCGGTACCTAAAAACACCCCACGTAATATAAAGCCTAAAACCCGCTCGCTATGTTCAATACCGTAAGCTAACGCATAGGTTGTGCCCCATGAACCGCCACATATTAACCACTTATCTATGCCTAAATATTGCCGTATTTTTTCTATATCAGCCACAAGATCAGTCAGTGTATTTTCAACAATACTTGGTGAAGGTATAGAGCGACCACAACCACGCTGATCAAAAGTGATAATGCGATATTTTTCAGGATCAAAAAATCGACGATTATGCTCTGAACTGCCTGCGCCTGGTCCACCATGAAGGTAAAGCACGGCAATCCCCTCTGGATTACCTGACTGCTCAAGATAAATTTGGTGTGCTATCCCGACATTTAACCATTCAATTTTATAGGGAGAAATTTTTGGATTTAGAATTCTTGCCATAACCAACTCCTAAGAGCTATTACATTTTAGCTTAGCGGGTTTTAAAGAAAAAACTTATAGCAAACAGATTATACCAAACGGATTAATTAATTAAACAACTTAGAGCTTCAATAGCTAGCTTAGAATAAGCAAAATGTGTTAAACATAGTTATTCTATATTTCATTCATTTTGCGAAATTATCAGGTTGCTACTGAGCTCCCGAAGGGCGATTTTAAAAGGCTTACATGCGGCGTTATTGATTTTGAAAATGGAATAACCATTCTATTCAATCAATGCCTTGCCTACATGGATGTAGGTACTTAGGTTTAGTCTGGAACATAAACCTGTGCCTCTAAACCTTTTAATTATCGCTAAGTGATCAATAAATTAGTCCGATTGGTATTAATCATTGATGCGCTTGCTAAAGTCTTGTAGTGATACCGTTAATACTGCGCCTATTAAAACAATTAACCAAGACAAATAAACCCATAAAAATAGAATAGGAATACCGGCAAGCGCTCCATAAATAGCTTCATAAGAAGGTAATTCAGTAACGTATATAGCAAAACCCTTTTTTGCCAATTCAAATAGTAACGCCGCAATAATAGCCCCGAGCGCCGCAAACTTTAGCGGTACAACTACATTGGGCACTAGCATATACAAAATAAGAAAAGCCGCAAAAGACGAAAGTATTGGTAATAACTGTAAGAAAAAATTAGTGACAGCAACAACATCTGGATCACCAAAAGAAACCAAAGAAACAATATATGATGATACTGCAATACTACTACCAACAAGCACAGGGCCAAGCGTTAATACCATCCAATACATTGAAAATGCCGTAACAATTCTTCTTTTTTCTGTCACACGCCATATTCTATTTAACGTTTTATCAATAGCTGAAATTAACAATAGAGCAAATAAGAACAAGAAAGTTATCGCAATAGCTGACATTTTGCTGGCATTAGCAACAAACCCCGTTAAGTGCTCCTGTACTACATCGCCTGCCGCGGGTACAAAATTAGAATAAACAAACTCTTCAACAACAATACGAAGATCTGCAAAAATCGGAAATGCCGTCATCACAGACAACATCACCATTAATAAAGGCACTAAAGACATTAAAGTAACATAAGACATGTAACCAGCGACTACGTGAAGCTGCTCTTGTTGCGCCCGTTTATAAAAGAATGGAACAAACGCTTTCAGCCGTTCTTGAATGTGATTTATGTCTATGGCGGTCACTTTTTTCATATTATTACCGTTTACAAATTTATAACGAAATCTTTTTATACTATGATAAACGCTTATTGATTTCGTTGTAATAATTAAATACCGAGGTACACATGTCAGGACAAGGATCAGGTGGAAATGTTTTAGCTGCTATTTGCAGTTTCTTTATTCCAGGATTAGGTCAATTAGTGCAAGGGCGGATCATGTCAGCAATTCTATTTTTTGTTGGAATGATCATTTCATGGGCGCTTGTATACATTCTTATTGGTTGGTTAATGGTACCTGTTGTTTATATTTGGTGCATTATTGACGCGGCAAAATACAAAGGTTCAAGCTGATGAAGATAAACCGTAAAGTACTCTTTTCTTTCGCCGCAATTATATTACTTAGCGCATGTCAAAGTGCCTATTACTCAACTATGGAAAAATTAGGCCAACACAAACGTGATATTTTGGTAACACGTGTTGAAGATGCTAACGAGTCTCAAGAAGATGCCCAAAAGCAATTTTCTAGCGCCTTAGAAGGCTTAACAGCTTTAATTAATTATGATGGTGGTGCGTTAGAAGATTATTATGATCAAACTAAGGATCATTATGAAGCGAGTGAAAAAGCTGCAGCTGATGTATCAAAACGCATTGAAGCAATAGAAAGCGTGGCGGAAGCACTTTTTGATGAATGGCTCGATGAGATAGGCCAATATTCTAATGCTAAATTGCAGCGTCAGAGTAAAAGCAAATTCAATGAAACCCAGCGTAAATATGAAAAAGTAATTAAGGCTATGCATCGTGCAGAAAGTAGTATGCATCCTGTGCTTGCTGCTTTAAAAGATAATACGTTATATCTAAAGCATAATTTAAATGCTCAAGCTGTTGGAGCTTTAGAAGGTGAATATAAGCTCATTCAAAAAGACATTACTGGCTTGATTAACGAAATGAATATTGCAATTGATAGTTCAAAGCAATTTATTGCTAAGTTAAAAAGCTAATGTTGAACTGAAGGTTTAAAAAGAGGCTCTAGATTGGTAGCTTTGCACTAGAAGTTCAAAACTAAGAGTGATTCGGTTCTTTTTCAGTTATTTATCGGGCCGAATTTTTCTTATTATCTTAGAGTAACAAAGTACAAATATTACTTATTAGTGATTAACTGCACGTAAGTGTTTTTGCTTTTGCTTTTGAGTTCTACCAAAATTAATATATTCAAGATATAACAATTGAAGCTCTTTACGCTCAATTTTACTAGCGTAATCTGCAACTGTTTTTTCAAACAATAACTGTAACCGTGACATTTTTTCCTGCGTCATATGCATCCCTACTTTGTAACTTAACTGTAAAAAGCTTAGCAGTTGAAATAGTAAATTCCAGTGATGACTCAAGAGAAAAATACGCTTATTTTTCATACAAATCAGCTTGTAATTAAAAAACAATAACTTAACGTCAATAATCAGCTCAAAATTTTCACCTCCCACCAAAAGACCACACAAGTTTCAGACATGTCTTACACCAATTCTATTAAATGTATTCCCAACTCAGAGCTACATTCGTGAGCTTAGAAAAAGCAAAATTTGATAAACATAGTTATTCTATATTTCACTAGTTTTACGCAGTTATCAGTTTACTAATGAGCTGCCAAAGGGCGAGTTTAAAAGACTTACAACTGCGTTATTGATTTTTGCAAGGTTATTACATGGACGTAATACATTAGGGGAGCGCAGGAGCAGTTACCGAGAATAACCATTTTCTTCAATCAATGCCTTGCCTACCTATAAGCCTTTTAATTTTCGCTGATTGGAAAATAACTTAATAGACTTGGTATTACACACAATTGGCAAATTTCAGGCATAAAAAAACCGCAACATTTCTGTTGCGGTTTTTCAAAAAATAATCGTTATTCGCTAAGCAAATTAATTATCCTTTTGCAGGACGGCTTTCACGTTTACGTTCATTTTCTTTTAATAATTTCTTACGAATACGAATGCTTTCTGGCGTTACTTCTACCAACTCATCGTTATCAATAAACTCTAGAGCTTGTTCTAATGACATAACAATAGGCGGCGTTAATGTTTGTGCTTCATCGGTACCCGATGAACGAACGTTAGTTAACTGCTTACCTTTAAGCGCATTTACTGTTAAGTCATTATCACGGCTATGGATACCAATAACTTGGCCCTCATAGATATCAACACCGTGTCCTATTAACATACGGCCACGAGATTGTAAGTTAAAGATAGCGTTAGTTAATGCTTTACCTGTTGCATTACCGATCATTACACCATTTTTACGCTGGCCAATTTCGCCACCTTTATGAGGTCCGTATTCAAAAAATGTATGATAAATTAAGCCAGAACCTGAAGTTAATGTCATAAATTCAGTTTGGAAGCCAATTAAACCACGACTTGGCATGATAAAGTCCATACGAATACGACCAGTACCATCAGGTGCCATGTCAGTAAGCTCAGCTTTACGAATACCCATTCTTTCCATGATAGGACCTTGATGTTGTTCTTCAACATCAATAGTTACTGTTTCATATGGTTCTTGTAACTCACCATTAACTTCACGAATAATAACTTCAGGACGAGATACTGCTAATTCAAAACCTTCACGGCGCATATTTTCAATTAAAATGCCTAAGTGAAGTTCACCACGGCCCGATACTTTAAACTTATCTGCATCCTCTAATTGCTCAACACGTAAAGCAACGTTATGAATCAATTCTTTTTCTAGACGATCTTTGATATTACGTGAAGTTACGTATTTACCTTCTTTACCACAAAATGGTGAAGTGTTTACTTGGAAAGTCATGTTGATAGTTGGTTCATCAACAGATAATGCAGGCAAACCTTCAACTTCTGTTGGGCAACAAATCGTATCAGATATTTTTAACTCACCTAAACCAGTAATTGCGATAATGTCGCCAGCAAAACCTTCTTCAATATCAAGACGCTCTAATCCTAAGTAACCAAATACCTTACCTACTTTAGCGTTATGCACCCCACCGTTTGCTAGGTTAATAGTAACTTGTTGATTAGGTTTAACGCTACCACGCGTAATACGACCAACACCAATTACGCCCAAGTAAGAGCTATAATCAAGTTGAGATACTTGCATTTGGAATGCGCCATCAGGATCTGCTATTGGTTGTGGCACTTCTTTAAGGATAGTATCGAATAATGGCGTCATGTCTGTGCCAGTTTCGCCTTCTTCAAGTGTAGCCCAACCATTGATTGCTGAAGCGTAAACTACTTTAAAGTCAAGCTGTTCATCAGTAGCGCCAAGATTATCAAACAATTCAAAAACTTGGTCCATAACCCAATCAGGTCGAGACCCTGGCTTATCAACCTTGTTAATAACAACAATTGGCTTTAAACCTTGGGCAAACGCTTTTTTCGTTACGAAACGTGTTTGCGGCATAGGGCCTTCTTGTGCATCAACAATAAGTAAAACTGAATCTACCATTGACATTACACGTTCAACTTCACCGCCAAAATCAGCATGGCCAGGAGTATCTACGATGTTTACACGGTAGCCATTCCAGTTAATAGCCGTGTTTTTAGCTAAGATTGTGATACCACGCTCTTTCTCGATATCATTCGAGTCCATCGTACGTTCTTCTAGACCGCCTCGCGCATCTAGCGTACCTGATTGCTCAAGTAATTTATCAACTAAAGTGGTTTTTCCGTGGTCAACGTGAGCAATAATTGCCACATTTCTTAATTTATCTAACACAAGCTTTACTCACTGTTACTATCGTTTATCGCTACTTTAGCCGATCCACAAATAGGGCTATAATTGGGCGCGCATTATACAGTAGTATTGTGCACAAAGAAAACAGTTACTTTTTATATTTAGAGACATGATAAGCTGAGCTCAATTAGCAAAGCCAACAAAAGCACCAACACAGTGCATCGAGCGCACCACATTGGTGCCTCCGCCATTTCCTGATGGGTTGAAGTGCACTAAAACCAATGCATTTTACCTTGGCATGGTTTTCGCTAATGTCTTGGCAAGATAATTTTTAGTATTTCAATTTTTTCGAATTTATAAAACTGGAGAGACAGTATGTCACAAGCGGTATTAGATCTAATCAAAGAGAACGACGTAAAATTCGTTGACCTTCGTTTTACCGATTCAAAAGGTAAAGAACAACACGTTTCTATTCCACATCATCAAGTTAACGAAGATTTCTTCGAAGACGGTAAAATGTTTGATGGCTCTTCTATAGAGGGCTGGAAAGGCATTAATGAATCTGACATGGTGATGATGCCTGATGCTGACTCTGCCGTATTAGACCCTTTCACTGAAGCAGTAACGTTAAACATTCGTTGTGATATCGTTGAACCAAATACAATGCAAGGTTACAGCCGTGACCCTCGTTCAGTTGCTAAACGTGCTGAAGAGTACATGCGTTCTACAGGCATCGCTGATACGGTATTGATTGGTCCTGAGCCAGAGTTCTTCGTTTTTGATGATGTTCGTTTCCACACAGATATGAGTGGTTCCTTCTACAAGATTGATGATAAAGAAGCATCTTGGAATTCAGGTACTGAATACGAAGAAGGCAACATGGGTCACCGCCCAGGCGTTAAAGGTGGTTATTTCCCAACATCTCCTGTTGATTCATCACAAGATTTACGTTCAGCTATGTGTTTAGTTATGGAAGAGATGGGCTTAGTTGTAGAAGCACATCATCATGAAGTAGCAACGGCAGGTCAAAACGAAATAGCTTGTCGCTTTAATACCATGGTATTAAAAGCTGATGAAGTACAAATTTATAAGTATGTTGTTCATAACGTAGCGCACGCTTACGGTAAAACAGCGACTTTCATGCCAAAACCATTAGTTGGCGACAACGGTACTGGGATGCACGTGCATCAATCACTAGCTAAAGACGGTGTTAACTTATTCTCTGGTGACAAATACGGCGGATTATCTGAACTAGCACTTTATTATGTTGGTGGTATTATCAAGCATGCTAAAGCATTAAATGCTTTCACTAACGCTTCAACTAACTCATACAAACGTCTTGTACCTGGTTTTGAAGCACCGGTAATGCTTGCTTATTCTGCACGTAACCGTTCAGCTTCTATCCGTATTCCTATGGTACCTTCACCTAAAGCAATGCGTATTGAGGTTCGTTTCCCTGATCCAACAGCTAACCCATACTTAGCATTCTCAGCTATGTTAATGGCTGGCCTTGACGGTATCAAAAACAAAATCCATCCTGGCGATGCTATGGATAAAGATTTATACGACTTACCAGCAGAAGAAGCAGCAGCAATACCACAAGTTGCTTCGTCATTAGACGTTGCTTTAGACGCTTTAGAAGCCGATAGAGAATTTTTAACTATGGGCGGTGTAATGGATAACGATATGATTGATGCTTACATTGGTCTTAAACGTGAAGAAATTGAACTTTTAAACTCTACAACTCACCCTGTAGAATTTGATATGTACTACAGTGTTTAATAACACTTTAATCTAACGTTTTATATTGAATGAATAGAAAGCTTGCTACGGCAAGCTTTTTTTGTAGCCTAAACAACGTAATTTAGTTAGATTAGTGTTATACCTAAGGGAGCAGGAAAAAGTTATAACGCCATGATCATACGCTTATTTATTATTACCATCGTCCTATTACTATTAATTCCGGTGCATGCATCATCGGCGAAAGTATATGTGTGGCGAAATGAGCAAGGCATATTAGTATTTTCAGATAGCCCACGTCCTGGTGCTGAAGAAGTAAAAATCAAATCAGATAATGTAATTCAATCATCTGTGGATACCTCCATTCTAGATATAAAACCACAAGCTATTGAAGAGAAGTATGATGTCGAAATTACTTTACCCGAAGATAACGCAACTATTCGCGATAATACTGGCTCGGTACATGTAACTGGCCGTATCAAACCCGTATTCAAACGCGGCCTAAAGATTCAACTCTACCTAGATAACAAACCTTACGAAAAACCTCAAACTCACTCTATGTTTGCACTGCGCAATGTAGATCGTGGCGAACACCAAATAAAAATGGAACTTGTTAACAACAAGGGCAAGGTAATTGCATCGTCAAAGTCTATAACGTTTTACATGCACCGAGCATCCGTCGCAAACTAAGTAAAAACGCGTAAAGCACGTGCATATATAATTCGTTCTAACTATACTCAGTTTTTTATTGCACTATATTGGTGCGCAGGAGTTATACGTTGCACGATCGCCGTGAAATACAACAATTGAAACTTACTTATCAGCAGCAGTTATCAAACCAACTGGTGACAGCTGTTATTGCATTAAATGACAAATTAAAAGTTGTTTATGCAAATCATGCGGCTGAAGCTTTATTAATTAAGAGCATGTACAAGCTTTTTGATCTCTCTGTTACCAATTTCCTAACGACTTCATCTATTAGTATTGAACAACTTCAACAGGTTCTGGCAACAGGACAAGAGTTTACCGATAGTGACGTAACTTTAGATTTGGCCGATGGCTCAACAATAACTGTTGAAATTACAGCATCCGCTGCTGAGTTTAATGGCATGGCTCATATCCTGCTCGAATTCAAACAAATTGATCAACAAAAATTAATTAGCGAAGAAGCCTTTCAACAGCAACAATGGGAAGCCGCTCGTGACCTTATTAAAGGGCTTGCTCACGAAATTAAAAACCCCTTAGGCGGTTTACGTGGCGCAGCTCAGTTATTGAGCAAAGAACTTACGGTAGAGCAGCAAGAGTATACTGCAATGATTATCGAGCAATCTGATCGATTAACCAATCTTGTAGACAAATTACTTGGACCGAATCAACTACCAAACATGGTAGCGCAAAATATCCATATAATTTTAGAGAAGGTAATTAAACTAACAAGCTTTAACAATGCCAAAGATATTGTTTTAAAAAGAGATTACGACCCTTCTATACCAGAGATTTCTTTTGATGAAGATAAGTTACAACAAGCGCTTTTAAATATTGTTAACAATGCTATTCAAGCAATTAGTACTAAAAATACTATTACATTAAGAACTAGAGTGGCTAGCAATCAAACCATCAGCGGCAAACGCGTTCGATTAAGTGTTCAAATTTGTATTTCTGATGACGGTCCAGGTATTCCAAGAAATATACAAGACACTTTATTTTACCCAATGGTTTCAGGACGAAGCGATGGTACGGGGCTTGGTTTATCTATATCTCAAACACTAATACATCAGCACCAAGGCAAGCTTTCATGCATAAGCCGTCCTGGAAAAACTGAATTTATAATTTTACTACCTATACCTGAAGAGAGCTTATAATGATCACGGAACAAGTTTGGATAGTTGATGACGATAGCTCGATACGCTGGGTTTTAGAAAAAGCACTTTCAGGAGCAAATATAAGCTGTGCGTCTTTTGATAATGCCAATGACTTACTTATTGCACTCGATCACAATCAACCTGAAGTTATTATTTCAGACATTAGAATGCCGAATATTGATGGCATGACATTACTTGGCAACATTGGTGATCAATTCCCTAATATCCCCGTTATTATCATGACAGCCCATTCTGATTTAGATTCGGCGGTTAATGCATATCAAGGTGGTGCTTTCGAGTATTTACCTAAACCTTTTGATATTGACGATGCCGTTGCACTATCAAAGCGCGCTTTAACACATGCACAAGAACAAGCGGCGCAAAATAAGTCAAAAGAAAGTAACGTGAAAGCGGTAGGTATCATTGGTGAAGCACCCGCTATGCAGGAAGTGTTTCGTGCTATTGGCCGTTTATCACGTTCAAGCATCAGTGTTTTAATTAATGGCGAGTCTGGAACAGGTAAAGAGCTTGTCGCTCACGCTTTACATATGCATAGCCCTCGTTCAAACGCACCATTTATCCCTTTAAACATGGCGGCAATTCCAAAAGACCTAATTGAATCTGAATTATTTGGTCATGAAAAAGGCGCCTTTACTGGTGCTAACTCAGTTAGACATGGCCGCTTTGAACAAGCACATAATGGCACGCTATTTTTAGACGAAATAGGTGATATGCCACTTGATATTCAAACACGACTTTTAAGGGTACTGGCCGACGGACAGTTCTATCGCGTGGGTGGCCATTCACCAATTAAAGTTGATGTGAGGATTATTGCAGCAACACATCAAAACCTTGAAGATAGAGTTCACCAAAATGAGTTTCGAGAAGACCTTTTTCATCGACTTAATGTTATTCGTATTAAAATACCAAGTTTAAGAGAAAGAAAAGAAGACATTGAGCAGCTAGCAAATCATTTTTTAATTCAGGCAGCTACAGAACTAAGCGTTGACCCTAAATCATTAGACAAGCGTGCGGTTAATTATTTAAAGCAATGCCAATGGCCTGGAAATGTTAGACAGTTAGAAAACATCTGTCGATTTTTAACGGTCATGGCGAGCGGACAAGAAATACTTATTGAAGACTTGCCTAATGAGCTAACAGAAAAAATTGTCACACAAGAAATGGGCTCACAGTCTTGGCAATCATCCTTAAAGAATTGGATGGACGATCAATTGCTACAGGGGAAAAGCGCAATATTAGACGAAGTATTACCTGAGTTTGAAAAAATCCTTTTAGAGCGTGCCTTAATATTTACCAATGGACATAAACAAGACGCCGCTAAGAAACTTGGCTGGGGACGAAATACGCTAACGAGAAAGCTGAAAGACCTACAGATGTAGTACTAGTTAGTACTGCATCCATCGTCTATACATTTACGGCATGAGTTACATAGTTTTATATTAATTAAATGAGCAGCTACGATACACGATGCACCTATTGCAATCATAAATGGTTGCACAGCTTCTGAGAAGTCGTGTTTCATCCAATAAACAGTTAAACCAATAAGTAATAAATAAAGCGGATAAAGTCTACGGTGATATTTCTTAAATCCAGAAAGCATCGCAATTGAACCTAAAATCCCTGTAATTATAAGGAATACGTGTTCCCATGCATGATCAGCTAAAAAGCTTAATCCCAACAAAGGTAAAACAGGTAATATTACGGGTAATAAAATACAATGTAATGCGCATAAAGAAGTCGCAGTAATTCCCAATCTATCAAGCATGTTATGACCTAGCCGTTTAAAAAATCATTCGTACCAAAGTGATACAATGTAACAATTGATATAGTATAACATAACAAATGATTTATGCTCGTTCGATTGGCAGGCTTATTACATCTTTTAGCGATTTCTTATCAAGTAATAACATGATCAGCCGATCAATGCCGAGTGCAACTCCTGCGCAGTCTGGGATACCAGAAGCTAATGCCGCAATAAAATTTTCATCAATGGGTTTGCTCAATAAGCCTAACTCATTTCGTTTAGCATTATCAGCTACAAAGCGCAGTTTCTGAGTCTCTGCACAGGTAAGCTCATGGAATCCATTCGCTAACTCGACTCCTTGAAAATAGCATTCAAACCTATCGGCAACACGGTTATCACTTGATGATATTTTTGCCAATGAAGCTTGTGAACTTGGAAAATTATATACAAAACAAAGACAGTCTTTAGAGATGATAGCTTCAACGAACTGTGAAAATATATATTGCAACAATGTGTCTTTATCTTCTTTTTCTAGCCAAACTGACTCTACATTCTGTTTACTAATAAATGCCAACAGTTCAATTTCTGAAGTTCGTAATGGATCTATGCTCGTTACCTTAGTAAACGCTTCTTGATAAGTTATTCTGTTCGTTTTAACTTTGCCTAATATATTGAGTAAAAGGCTTTGAAGCTCATCCATTAATTCAAAATGATCAAAGCCTATCCGATACCATTCCAAAATTGTGAACTCAGGATTATGATGACGACCAAACTCTTCATTGCGAAATGCTTTTGTTAATTGAAAGATAGATTGGTAGCCAGAAGCCAATAATCGCTTCATTGCAAATTCCGGTGAAGTTTGCAGATATAAGGTATTATTTTTTTCTACTTCATACCTCTGTCCAAACTCATAACTTGTAGTAAAAGCATCAAGGTGAACATCAGTTATCGTTCCATAAGACAATAAAGGGGTCTCAACCTCTATAACCTCACGTTGATAGAAAAACTCTCTTATGCTTCGCAGGGTCGACGCACGCCGTTTTGCATTTTCCCAGTTTAATGTTGCTGACCAAGGCATAGTTATTATCTCTAAGAACAAAGTAACAAATCATAAACGAAAAAAGCCCTAGTCACTAGACTAGGGCTTTGAAAAGGAGTCTGGTAATGACCTACTCTCACATGGGAACTCCCACACTACCATCGGCGCTAACGCATTTCACTTCTGAGTTCGGCATGGGATCAGGTGGGGCTACGTTGCTATTGTCACCAGACAAAAACTGTAATTAGTTAAGTTACTTATATATTCAAATAAGCTAAATAATTAAGTTTTAGCAAAAAGCCCGTCACTTTCGTAACGGGCTTTTCTTAATAGAAGCCTAGCAATGTCCTACTCTCACATGGGAACTCCCACACTACCATCGGCGCTACTGCATTTCACTTCTGAGTTCGGCATGGGATCAGGTGGGACTACAGCGCTATTGTCGCTAGA
>PJEL010001442.1_pt1 | contig 24048 bp, 24 predicted proteins | sample 1853271 | NCBI WGS metagenome assembly PJEL01 (sample SAMN08108733, study PRJNA415343) | Invertebrate metagenome, whole genome shotgun sequencing project. | host: Globobulimina | place: Sweden: Gullmar Fjord | collected 2015-08
CTGCATGAATATCAGCAAAAAAGGATTTTGATTTTCTTAAATCCTGAATCAGATCCATTGGGCTCTGGCTATCATATTATGCAGTCAAAAATTGCTCTGGGATCAGGAGGAATATTTGGGAAAGGTCTGGTTCAAGGGACGCAGAGCCATCTGAATTATCTCCCTGAAATGAGAACAGATTTTATATTCAGTATGCTTGCTGAAGAATTTGGCATGGTGGGGGGACTGATCCTTTTTGCCCTTTACATATTATTGATAGCGTATGGATATGCCATTGCCTATCGATCCCGTAATCAGTTCGGAAAATTGCTCGCAATTGGGATGACTGGTGTCTTCTTCCTGTATGTTTTTATCAATATAGCGATGGTTATGGGGCTCGTTCCTGTTGTTGGCGTCCCGCTTCCTCTGATTTCTTATGGGGGAACTTCCATGTTGACACTTTTGGTTGGTTTTGGCCTTGTGATGAGTGTTTACTTACATCGCGATATTGAGATGCAACCCAACAAATACTGAAAACCAATCTCAAATACATCTTTAAGTCGATAACAATTAGTTCATCTCATTGTGAAGAACTGATCGTGAACATTCGTGGTAGACCTTAATTTCAGGAGGGTGCCGATGAGTATATTCAGAGCTATGGTCGTTGGATTCATTTTGATCCTGATTTCACCGGGTCAACTGATTGCGGGATCTTATAGTGGTAACGCAGAAATTCTTACCGGTGAAACTCTCAAAGTTGATGGAAAAACCTTCCGCTTAGTGGGGATTGACGCACCTGAGAAGGGGCAAATCTGCATCAATCGATCAGGAAAACCCTTTGACTGCGGACGTATTTCAGCGACTGGAATGATGGATTTGACGACTGGAGTACTCGTGCGCTGTGATCCGGTGAATTCAAACGAGATATCTCCAATAGTTGCTGTGTGCACGGCTGGTGGATATGACCTTTCAGAGGGCATGGTTTATACCGGCTGGGCGCTTGCAGATCCACAAACCGGGGCAGCACTTGACCAGTTCCAGCAACAGGCAAAGGGTAAAAAACATGGGCTTTGGGCAGGCCAGTTTGATCTTCCATGGGTATGGCGCAAAAATCACCCCTAAACAACCTCGCGGCAATTTGAGATGTGTGTGATCGAGAGAAGTCATACATTGTCAATGACAGCAGGAGACGATCACAATGAAACTTGAAAATCTATATGGAAAAGTGGCACGGATCTGGATAATACTGCTCATGTTTGCTGCTGTTTTTATGGCTATGGGCCCGATTTCACTAATACAAGCATCTGAAAATCTTCAAGTTTATAAAAGTGATCGAAATTTTGATGATTTTCTGATGAAGCTGAAAGAGGCGATCAAATCCGAAAAAATGGGTGTTGTTGCGGAAGCTTGCGCTGATTGTGGCGCTAGGTCGATCGGGATTGATATACCGGGTAATAGAGTTGTGATGATATTCCATCCACGGTTTGCTGTTCGAATGTTGAAAGCCAATATCGACGCTGGAATAGAAGCCCCTTTACGTCTTTATGTGACAGAACAATCGACCGGTACGCAGTTGTCGTTCTATTCAGCAAGCCATGTCTTTGCCCCATACGCGAATTCTGGTGACCTGAACGAAATAGCTCTGGAATTGGACGCAATTCTGGATCGTATCGCAAAAAATGCCGTTCGTTAAAGTGAAAAGTGATTTGGAAGCTCAAACCGTCATTAACCCCCAGTCTCGATCAATCTTGTTGTCCACTGTTATTTTGGCAATGGGCGGAATGGTCTGGTTCCTATCAGGAGAAGCAGGGCGCTTAGCTGCCGTGTTCCTTGTTGCAATTTTTATGGGGCTTTCCCTGTATCATGCGTCATTCGGCTTCAGTGCCGCTTATCGCCGTCTTTTCAAGCATGGAGATACGCGTGGTGTGGACGGCCAGATTATCTTATTGGCCGCAACCATGCTGATTTTTGCGCCCGCTCTAACACTTGGTGAAATGTTTGGTTCGCCGGTCGGAGGGGCGATTGCTCCTGTTGGACTGGGAATGGCATTTGGCGCGTTCATATTTGGTATTGGCATGCAAATTGGCGGCTCTTGTGCGTCGGGTACGTTATTCACCGTGGGAAGTGGTAACCCGCGTATGATGATTGTGCTCCTGTTCTTCTGTGTCGGTGCATTTTGGGGCAGCCTTGACCTGTTTTGGTGGCAAAGCCTTCCGGGATTGGGGGCTATTTCTCTTAGCGAAATGTATGGTTGGGACATAGTTTTACCGGTTCAATTGCTTGTATTGCTCACCGTGTATCTGGCTTTGATACCTCTACGCCGCAGAACAAGAGAAGCAAATAACACCGTAGTTTCTGATCCTGTTTCACACCGGTTGTTACGGGGACCGTGGCCACTGATCTGGGGCAGCCTTTCACTTGCTTCATTAAATGGTGCGACGCTTGGTATCGCAGGTCACCCTTGGTCTATCACCTGGGGATTTACGCTTTGGGGTGCCAAAATAGCCACGTTACTAGGGTGGGATCCCATAAACAGCAGTTTTTGGACCGGTGAATTCCAGCAAAGCGCTCTTATGAATTCTCTGTGGCAAGATACGACATCTGTGATGAATTTTGGAATTCTGGGCGGTGCATTTCTTGCCATGCTACTGGCAAGGCGTATTGCGCCGACCTGGGACAGAAAATGGAGACCTGTTCTGGCCGCAATTATTGGAGGCTTGATGTTGGGATACGGTGCACGCCTTGCGTATGGCTGCAATATTGGAGCTTTTATCAGCGGTGCCGCATCAGCCAGCCTGCATGGTTGGGTCTGGATACTCTGTGCGTTGCCGGGTAATTGGGTCGGCATGCAACTGCGGCGGCCTTTTCAATTGGATACTTAATCGGATTTTCTCCAACGAAATGGAAAAATCTAACTAGATCAGTTTTGGATAACTAAGGACATCATGATTATGAAATATGTAGCGACAAGTATAGGAATAGCCAGTCTCGCAGTTTTCTCAGCAATAGGATTTGCCGGCACAGTTACTGCAGCGCCGCAAATTATTGAACTGGTTCAGGTCCCTTGCCAGTTTTTGGACATCGAACCTGATCACGGTTACACAACAACAAAAAAAGCTGACTGCGAGGAAATCAATGAAAAAAGTGCAGTAGAACGGGTAAGAAAAGCCAAAACTATTACATTGAAGCCTGGGGAATACATATTTCGGGTGACCAACAAAGATGTCCCTTATGAACTGGGTTTCTGGTTGCGTGAGAAAGATTACAACTGGGCTAATCCACTCCATAAACTAAACAAGATTAGTGTCTCGGGCGGCGGAATGCATAGGGGTAAGACACTGGACTATAAAGTTACTTTGACACCTGGTGACTATCTTTATTCCTGTCCGTTAAATACAACACCAGATTACAATCTAGTCGTTACTGAAAACTGAGCTTGGTCAATCCTCCAACACCAATCTGAAACCGATGAGGATATGTTTTAAATGATCGGGGCGGCTGTGACGGGCTGCGGGTCTGCACACCCCGCATCCCCGGTCATCCCATGATCCACCCTTAACGATTATACGCCCGTCTTTCTGTTTATTTCGCATCCATTCAAAGACCTGCCCCGAACCATCCATTAATCCATAAGGGCTGTGCCCTCCCGGATAGCGTCCTACTGGCACTGTATCAAAGGGACCCAGATCATGACTGTTGAGCTTTGTGGGTTCAAAATTATTTCCCCAAGGAAAATAGCGGCCATCTACACCGCGGACAGCTTTTTCCCATTGTATTTCAGTTGGTAATTTCCAATTTTTGCCGGTTTTTCGAGATAACCATGTTGCATAGGCTCTGGCATCATTCCAGGAAACCAAAACAACGGGGTGATCTCCACGCTCCTCACCAAAAATGTTGTTTTTCCAATTGAATTTGTGTGTGCGTTTAAAAGGATGGATCAGTCCATATCCTTGCCAGGTTTTTTCAGTGACATTTGGGGCCGGATGCCCTGTGTCATTGATAAAATAAGAATAATCTCGGTTTGTAATTAACATCCTGGTCACGAAAAAGTCAGCTGCAGTGAACTGGTGTCTTTCATATTCATTTTCGTACCAACCTCTTTCTCTGGTTAAGCTGTGTCCATAAGCTTTTTCATCAAGCGTATAGGCCAATTCTCTCTCAATCCTGTCGGAACCGCGAATGAAGGGCCCTGCTGCAACAGATATAAGGGAGGGCTCAGAAAATTGTCCTGTCTCAGCGTTTCCCATGCGGGACAATAGTAAGACGGTCACAAATACTATGAGGGAGCATATTTGACTGAGTTTCATCTCAAACGACCTCTCATGTTGTCACATTTATTTGAAGCATCGTTATTAGAGACTGGGGCATGCGCATGACATATTCAACTTAACAAATTCAATTGTTCTAGTGCAAATTCGCATCATGTCATTGGGAGATCTAGCGATGCAAGCTTTGAGAAACAGGCTCAAATATACAACAGTTATACCTGCACTCGTTGGAGCCAGTATACTGGCAACCAGCGGTATTACATATGCCTCTCAGTCTAGTGAAGTACGCAATGTATCGGGTCTTGAAAATCCAGCAGCAGTTTCCAGAACTGCGAATAACAATGGTATTCAAGTCGCCGCTGCGTGTAATCCATGTGCGGCCAAAAAACCAAATGCCTGTAACCCGTGTAACCCTTGTGCGGCCAAGAATCCATGTAGTCCGTGTGCAGCCAAAAAGGCGAATGCATGTAACCCTTGCGCAGCTAAAAACCCTTGCAATCCTTGTGCGGCCACGAATCCGTGTAATCCGTGTGCAGCCAAAAAAGCAAATGCATGTAACCCTTGCGCGGCTAAAAATCCTTGCAATCCCTGTGCAGCCAAGAACCCTTGTAATCCATGCGCAGCGTCAAATCCCTGCAACCCATGTAACCCTTGCGCCGCTTCTGCTGATGCACCGGAATTGACACCGGCTCAGGCAACCGCGGCATATAAAAGTATTATGGCTCAACTTGTCGCCGGATATGCGAAATCCGGTATTTCTGAAATGAGCGGCTATACAAGCTGGGAGAATGTAGCGACGAGCCCTTATGTAGCGGGCACTCATGGCAACAGGCTCGTTAATAACTGGGTCAATGATGTCGGTGCTCAGCAGTATAAAAAGTATGAAGAATTGGGCACGATGCCGGTTGGTTCGGTTGTCGCCAAAGATAGTTTTACTGTGAATGCTAAAGGTAAAGCATCTCCGGGGCCGATGTTCCTGATGGAGAAAATGCAAGCGGGATTTGCCGCTAATTCCGGCGACTGGCGCTATACAATGGTTATGCCAGACGGAACAGTTTTTGGCCGGACAAATGGAAAGAATTCAGCTGCAATGGCATTTTGCTCGGAATGTCATGAGGCCGTAGCAGAGGATCAGGATTACCTGATGCTCTTGCCGGAAGAAAACCGAAAATAACATCCCAGATGATGAATTCTGCTTATGGAGTGAGCGGCATTTCAATTTTGATTAATCGATTACAAGAGTTTTAAAACAGGAGAGAAAAATGTTAAAGAATTCCTTTAAAGTGACAGCCCTTACCCTTACAGCTTTGTCTATGGCTTCAATCGCAGCTGTTCCCGTGGCGCAGGCGTCCTCGATAGATGGCGTTGTTGTCGCCTCTTGCGGCCCTTGCTCCGCTAAGAAGAAAAACGCATGTAGCCCATGTGCAGCGAAGGCAAATGCTTGCAATCCATGTGCGGCAAAAAATCCATGCGCTGCTAAGAACCCCTGCAATCCATGTGCTGCGAAGAAGAACCCTTGTAAAGCAAGCTAATAACTTAAAATAATAATAAACAATATCACGCGGGTCGATTTATTGGCTCGCGTGATGTTATGATCAGATAGTTCAAACAACGAATGTGTTGAGTGGAGTTAGTATGATAATCGATTGGGACGCTTTGACAGAGCAGGAACTCCTGCAAATGGCGGAAGCTGGGCATCAGGTTCTCAATTGTTATCGCGTCCTTACAAAATCTGGCGATAATATTGTCGGTGAGGTCATTAAGGGGCATGGCACTTTTTTTGAAATGGATCATTATCCTCCAGGAGATATTTTTGATCCCGAAAGCCATAGCCAATATTATTACCATTCCCATCGGGATGGAGAACACGGACATTTTCACACTTTTATTCGATCTGATGGTATGCCGTCGCATATAAAACCCATTGAAGACCAATCCCATGAGGATTTTATGGACGAGAGAGAGGACAACCTCTCTCATCTCATCGCGATCTCCATGAATGCTAAAGGTTTTCCCGTCCAACTTTTTACAACGAATAGATGGGTAACAGCCGAAAACTGGTATAAAGCTGAAGATGTTATAGCGCTCCTCGATCAGTTTGAAATTGATCTTGTACCGCCGTCCTGGCCGGTTAATATCTGGATGACCGGATTTATTCAGCTTTTTAAACCACTGATTAAAAAACTGATCCTTGAACGCGATCAGACAATCGCCGAATGGCAACAAAAATATCCTGACCGAAATGTGTTTGAAGACAGGGACCTGGAGATCACTTCAGAGATAACTCTGGATGTAGAGGCATATCTTCAAAATATTCAATCTCGTTTACCGCAGGTGTAATAGCCACTTGCTTTATTGGTCTTTTTGTTTGGCAAGCGCAAAAGCCTGATGATATAGTCGCCAATCTCGTTATCACGGGGGCGCTTAGCTCAGTTGGTAGAGCAGCTGACTCTTAATCAGCGGGTCGTGGGTTCGAACCCCGCAGCGCCCACCATAACCCACAGAAATTGTTTGAACTCGTATTGTAGGCCGCTTACGCGTTTCTAAATTTCAGTAAGGCAGTCCTACATAATTTTCTGCAAGAGAGGTCTGCGCAGCTTTGGACGAGAATAGATATTCAAGATCTGTTTGCTGCATCCGGTCCCCAAACCCTTCATTTTCTGGAAAGTGGTGCAGGAGCATGGTCATCCACCAGGAAAAGCGCATTGCTTTCCAAATTCTTTTGAGTGCCGTATCGGAATATTGACTGAGTTTTGTTTCCCGGCCTGTTCCATAAAATTCAATAAAGGCTTCAGATAGATAGTGAATGTCCGATGCCGCAAGGTTGAGCCCTTTTGCTCCCGTAGGTGGAACGATATGGGCGGCATCTCCGGCTAAGAATAGTCGACCATAACTGAGTGGTTCTGCAACGAATGAGCGAAGGGGAGCGATACTTTTCTCGATAGAAGGGCCGGTAATCAGAGTTTCTGCCGTCTCTTTCGGCAGCCGAGATTTCAGCTCCTCCCAAAAACGATCATCTGACCAGTTATTAACATCTTCCTCCAACGAGCATTGGACGTAATAACGACTTAGATTTGCATTTCGCATGGAACAAAGCGCAAATCCTTTGTCACTTTGATTGTATATCAATTCATGAGAAACAGGCGGTGTTTCCGATAAAACGCCTAACCAGCCGAAGGGGTAGACCTTCTCATATTCTTTCAAAATATGGGAAGGGATTGATCCGCGGCTAACGCCATGAAAGCCATCACATCCAGCAACAAAATCACAGTCAAGCCGAAAATTTTCACCGGCTTTCTTGTAAGTGACAAAAGGAGTGGCTGTATCAAGTTTATGAAGAGAAACGTCATCCACTTCGTCAATAACCACGCCGTTCATTTGATCGCGAGCTTCATATAGATCACGCGTCACTTCGGTCTGCCCATATACCATGACAGACTTACCGTTGGTTAGCGCAGTAAGATCAATTTGGTGTCGTTTCCCCTGAAAAGCGATATCAAATCCATGGTGAATTTGACCTTCTTTCTCCATTCTTTTCCCAACCTTTACCACATGGAGCATATCAACCAAACCTTGCTCCAGCACGCCTGCGCGAATGCGCCCAAGGACGTAGTTCCGGCTTTTTCGTTCCAGCACAACAGATTGAATTCCCTTTAAATGTAGAATTTGGGAGAGCAAAAGGCCGGACGGACCACCGCCAATTATTGCAACTTGAGTTCGCATAGGTGTATCCTTGTCGTATTCGTGCATTGTTGAATATTCTTATACTGTTGATTTTAAACAAAATACCTTCTTATATTAATGGAAGAATTGGATTATAATTTGTCTAATTCGAACATTATTGTGGTGCCAGTGGATGATCCCGAATTACACGTTATATGGTGACGAAAAGGATGAAATATTTCCAGACATTTTGCACTGCGAATCCATTGCGGCACGATCTGCTCAACATGACTGGAAAATTGCACCGCACCGGCATCATAACCTACACCAGTTCTTTTTCTTGGGTGTGGGCGGAGGCGACATATCCATTGAAGGGAAGTGGCATAACGTAAAATCGCCAACAGTCATTTCGATGCCACAACTCACCGTGCACGGTTTTGAATTTGAACGAAATACTGAAGGGTGGGTTGTTACAATCCCTGATCTGATACTGAATGAAATTCTGTTGCATGCGCCTGACATACGTCATTCTCTTCGGCGTCCTGGGTTAGTGTGTGGGAACGAAATATTAAAGACCTGTTTTGGGCAATTGGCTTCTGAACACCGCAGCAGCAAAATGGGTCGAAATCAACTTCTCCTTCATATGGCTGGAATGTTGGCCGTTGAGATTGGCCGCGCGCGTACTGACATTCAGCCTCAATCAAAAGCGCAGGAAAGCAGGAAGGACCTTCTTGTGAGGGAGTTCTTGAGATTATTGGAGGAGAATTTTCGGATCAAACATAGTGTAAATGATTATTCGGTTTTGCTTGGCGTTACGCCTCCCCACCTGACTCGAACCTGTCAACAAGTCATCGGGAAGTCGACCTCGGATTTAATTCAGGATCGATTGATTTTAGAAGCTAAGCGATCTCTTGTTTATACTCGGATGCCCGTCTCAGAATTGGCGTATGGATTGGGTTTTGTTGATCCAGCTCATTTCTCCAAATTTTTTCATCGCCGGATGAACATGTCCCCTTCCCGTTTTCGGGAAAGATCAGATGAAAAATCTATAGTGCGAGAGTAGGGGGCAAATCTTTATAACGCTCCGAGATAGTGAGGGAGCCATAGAGTGATTGCCGGGAAGCTTACCAATATGGCGACCCGTAAAATTTCAACACCAAAAAACGGCATAACACCTTTAAAGGTTTCGCTCATTGGGGTGTCCTTGTCCATTGCAGAAATAATAAAAACATTCATGCCAACGGGTGGGGTGATTAACCCAAGCTCAACGACAATCAGAGCCAATATCCCAAACCAGACCTTAAGTTCTTCCGGTCCCATACCGAAATCTAACTCTGAAATGACAGGCCAGAAAAAGGGAATTGCCAGCAAAATCATGCTCAAACTGTCCATGAGACAGCCCAGAAGGATTAAGGCGAGAAGTAGTAAAACAAGAATAGTGTATGGCGGGAGGCCGGAATTCATCATCATTTCGGCAGCAGCTTGCGGTACGCCGCCTCTGGACATGAATATTTTCAGCAATTCTGCACCCAGCAGGATCAGGTAGATCATTCCCGTCGTTTTGGCCGTTTCGAGCAGCGCCAGTTTTAAAGCGGATAGAGACAGAACCCGCTTCAAAAACCCAAAGGCGGCAACTAAGAATACTCCGACAGCCGCAGCCGGTGTTGGATTGAAAAATCCGAAGTATATTCCGCCAATAACCAGTCCGAATATAAAAAGAACCGGAACCATGGATACAGTCGCGGATACAAGTTCTTCCTTTGATACTTTCGAGCCACGAGGACCCGCTTCCGGATTAATGCGAACATAAAGTGCAATAGTCAAAAGAAACAGGATAACAGCTAGAATGCCTGGTAAAAGAGCCGCCATAAACATGGTGACAATATTTGCCTCCACAATAATGGCATAAATTACCAGAACGATAGAGGGGGGAATAAGGATACCAAGAACCCCACCTGCGGCGAGTGTGCCGGTCGCGAGTGATCCTGAATATCGATATTTCTTAAGTTCAGGCAGGGCGACCTGACCCATTGTAGACGCTGTAGCAAGGGAAGAGCCGCACACGGAGCCAAATCCTGCGCAGGCGGCGATAGCAGCCATTGCGACGCCGCCCTTCATATGCCCAAACCATGCATTGGCGGCCCTGAACAGGTCCCCCGAAAGCCCCGCACGGGTTGCAACATTCCCCATTAATATAAACATGGGAACGACGGACAGATCGTAAATGGAAAACTGGGCCCAGGCCAGATCCTTCATCTGGTTCAAAAGAATATCTGTTCCATTGAGATATGCTGTGCCACCAGCGCCCACGACAATCATTGCATAGGCAATTGGTACCCTGATCGTAATTAAACCAATTAACGCAATCAGCCCGATAAGGCCTATAAAAAGATCTTCTTCCAACTGAATTTCCTAATCAGGCCCGGCGACGGGTTCCATATAAATCTACGAGTGTCATACTGCAGGCAGCAACGAGCAGGCACAGGGATAAAAGGCAGGGAATGAATGCCACCCAAATAGGAAAACTCAAAATCCCGGTTACCTCTTCATATTCGCGGTAACTCAAGAACCCATCCCACATGCGCCATAACAGAAGTGTACTGAAGAGTAGTGCGATAACACCCGCAAACCATCCCATTATCGCAATTGTTCCTCGGCTTGCATGGGCGGTAAAAATGTCTGCAGACACGTTAGAGCCCGTAATCTGACAATAAGGCAGAAAACAAAATGCTGCGATACCAACGCCAACTTCTGTTATTTCAAAATCTCCTGGGAAAGGTTTTCCAATCGCAATGTCTGCGGCAATCGAATAAGCATTCACCAAGACAACAGCGAGCAGGATAACACCGCCAAACAGTGCCCATGTTTCACAAAAATAATGGACAAGGGAATAAACCCTTGTCCGATTGGATGGTTTTACTGCCATCCGATTATTTCATGTGTTTGGCAACAGTTGCAACAGCCGTATCGTATAGTTTGCGACCGTCGATACCCTTGGCAGATACTTCCTTGATCCAGCGATCAATCGCAGGTGTTGTTTTCTTCTCGAACTCAGCCCATTCAGCTTTTGTCAGCCGAATATGCGTGTTCCCTGCTTTTACAGCAACACCAATGCCGCCTTTTTCTGCTGAATCCCAAATTTCTCCAACTTTGCTTTGCCACTCTGGGCCACTGACATCATCAAATATTTTTTGAATGTCTGCAGGAAGGCTTTCCCAAACCTTTTGGTTCATGGCGACTTGGAAAGTTGTTGTACCGAACCGTTCTCCCGTAGGACCTTCAATTTGGAATTTTGTTTGCTGTTGAATTTTAAGGGGCGGAATGATTTCAAATGGAATCAAGGCGCCATCAACCACTTTTTTGGAAAGTGCGAGTGGCAGTTCTGGAACCGAAGTCTTCACTGGACTTGCGCCCATTGCTTCCAGAACCCATGCGCCAGTCCGAGACGGGATGCGCATCTTCAAACCAGCCAGATCAGCAGGTTTCCGGATTTCCTTATCGACCATATGAAGAGCCTGGCCAGCATGAACATGTAACCAAAGAGGTTTAAGCCCTTTATATTCAACGGCCAGATAATCCTTGTACATTTCGGCCATAGCCAAATTAGTTGCCGCAGACTGCCCCTGATGAACGCCTGGTAATTCAAACACTTCCGTACGCGGGAAGACTCCACTCGCATATCCATTTACGAACCAGGCGATATCGACGATACCATCTCTAACCTGACGCGGTAATTGTGGTGGTTTTCCACCAAGGGACATTGCTGGGTATATCTTGATTTTAACGCGTCCGTTTGACGCTTTTTCGATTTTTTCAGCCCAAGGAACCAGCATGTTCTTATGAGCAGGGGCTTTAGGCCCTAAGAAGTGGTGTAGTTTTAGTGTGAATTCAGCGGCAGCAACATTGCTGCTAAACATAACAGCGGTCGTGATACCAGCTGCAATAACACTTATGGTTTTTATCAGTTTCATGACTATTCTCCCTATAATCATCCCATTGCCGGTACCCTGTTAGAAACACCGATCAGGATTTACTTACTTTCGAATAAATACTCATCACGCAACACAATCAAGAAGGGATAGTGCCCTAACCTTTTCCTTATGTAAAATTACTTTTTCACGCGAAATGATAACTAAAAGCATTAAAGTACTTTAATGCCTATATTCTCTATCCCTTTAAAAAGCTCATTCGCCAATTTCAAGCCGGTTGCCGAAGCCATAATCATTTGCGGCAATATCAACCATTCCAGTGACCAACTGGCACCGGATCTTTCATTTTCATGAAGAAGGCTTTGATGCATCGCTGACACCTGAACAGCATTATACCGGCCAAGTGCAATAAGTGTTTCAGCGTGAATAGGATTATCTTTGTGTGGCATTGCAGAAGATGTCCCACCCTTGGCAAGCTGAATTTCCCCGACCTCTGTTTGTGCCATGAGAACAATATCCTGCCCGATTTTTCCGAGGCTACCGGAGAGGAGCGAAAGCCAGTTTGCGAAATTCGTGATGGATTGCCTATTGGTATGCCAACAATCGGATTTCGATCCCAAATTAAGTTTTTCTGCAAGTCTGTCTTTTACGGGTTGGCCGAGATCACCAAGTTTTTCCAGTTTTCCGACAGCCCCGCCAAATTGTACTTGAAGCAAATCGTCCTCTAAAGCGGTCAGCGATATGAGTGAAGATCTTAATGGAGAGACCCAGTTCTGTAATTTTAATGATACAGAGATTGGGAGTGCATTTTGCATTCTCGTTCGCCCCATTAATTCGTTTGGCCCGAATTCATCAATCAAAAAATCAAGCTGCTGGACAATTGCAGAAAGGGAAGATTTTAACGAAGATATTGTTTTTTTTAGCCGGAGGACAAGGCTGGTATCGATTACATCTTGACTGGTTGCCCCGAAATGGACGAATTCAGCGTAAGGATCACCAATTACTGTTCGAAGCTGTTTTATTAAAGAAGGAACAACCACACCATCCCGACCGGTTCCTGATTTGATGTCATCCCAATCGATATTCAGGTTGGCGCATGCCTGATAAATTACTGATGCTGCTTCAGGAGGAATGAGTTTCAGTTCTGCTTCGCTCTCCGCCAATGCACTCTCAAAAAGGAGCATGGCTTCGACATCTGCTTCGGCCTCAAAAAGCCGTGAAACTTCTTCTTCTCCAAATAGGCCAGAGAGAAAAGGGTGTTCAAATGGTGTAATCGACATTTGTATATTCCCTTTACTGGCCTACATTTTCATGTGCTGCTTTTGTGCGGGCTTGCAGGTCGCGAAGTGTGCTGAGTTCAAGTTCAGTGGGTGCGTCAGTTGTTTCCAAGCCGTCTGAAAAGGTCACTTTCCAGCCACAGGTGTCTTGAACCATGTCGCGCGTTACGCCGGGATGAAGGGACCTGACTGTAAATTCTCTTGTGACAGGATCAGACCGCCAAACCGCCAAATCGGTTACCAAAAGTGTTGGCCCTTTGGTCTTTATGCCAAGCTTTTCCCTTGAATTCCCGCCACCGCCATGGCCAAAGGATGTGAAGAAATCTATGGCTTCGACCATTCCCCGTAAACTCTGCTTCATTGTAATGAAAATTTCTCCGCATGAAGAGGCGATCTCTGGTGCGCCGCCGCCGCCTGGTAATCGGGTGGACGGATTGCCATATTCGCCGATGACAGTCGTATTGATATTGCCGTACTTATCCATCTGAGCTGCGCCAAGGAAACCGACAGACACCCGTCCCCCTTGAAGCCAGTAACGAAACATTTCAGGGACAGAGACTGTGGTTACTGCTGTGTCACAAAGTTCACCATCACCAATGGAAAGTGGTAAAACATCAGGCGCTGTTCCGATTGTACCGCTCTCATAAATAAGGGTGATGTTTGGTGCATGTGTCAGGCGGGCGACATTACAAGCAGCTGAAGGTGCGCCAATTCCAACAAAACAAATATCGTCATTGCCTAGCGCGCGAGCGGCACTGATTGTCATCATTTCATCGGACGTAAAATTGAGATCCATTACTTTTCACCTCTCAATTTCGAGACACGCTTTTCAAATATATCGGGACTAACATCAAGAACGTTTTCCTGCATCCATTCTTTGAATGTATTTTGCTTGGCTGCAATTTTGTCCCATTCAAGATAAGCTGAATTGTCTCTTGCATAATATCCATGAGCGTAGGAGGGATGAGAACCACCGGGTACTTTTGTAATCGCTGTGACAGCCCAATTAGGCAATATGCAGGCGTTTGTATGGACATCATCAAAATCTTCGACAATTTCCTCGACCGTGATAACCGCACGCTTGGCGGCCAGAACAGCTTCCTTTTGAACGCCAATGATCCCTTCAATCAGAACATCACCGCGTTTATTGGCTTTCTGCGCGTGGATAAATGTGACATCGGGACGAAGGGACGGAACTGCAGCCAGTATTTCGCCTGAAAAAGGACAGGTGATTTCTTTGATGTTATTGTTTACATCTTTAAGGCCCGCGCCTTTATATCCTCTGAAAACGGCTAGAGGAAGGCCAGCGGCACCCGCTTCATAGGCATTGGCCATCGCCGCGTGAGAATGTTCCTCAATCTCGATTTTGTTTGGCCAGCCATTTTCAACGGCATCTCGTAAACGGCGCAGCAATCCAACTCCTGGATTACCAGCATAGGAAAAAATCAGTTTTCGAACCATTCCCATGCCGATCATCTGATCATAAACAAGATCCGGGGTCATTCGCACAAGAGTGAGATCTTTTTGACCTTGTCGAATGGCTTCATGTGCCGCCGCATGTGGAATCAAATGCGTAAAGCCTTCAAAAGCGACTGTATTCCCGTCAAACAGATTCTCGGAAACCGCTTGGCTGAGAGGCATGAACTTAGACATTGTATCCTCAAATATCGAAAAAGACGGTTTCGTTGTCGCCCTGCAGGTGAATATCGAAAGTGATGGTATTTCCTTCTTGAGACCCGATTAGTGTCTCAACCCGATGTCGATGTTCGATGCGAGTAAGAAGGGGGTCATTTGCATTTAAATCTGCCTCATCCGGAAAATACATTCGGGTCTGCAAGCCTATGTTGATCCCGCGGGCAACAATCCAAAACGTAATATGCGGGGCCATCAGGCGGTCATCATCACCCATAACCGCACCGGGTTTGATAGTTTCAAACGAAAATTCACCATTTTCCATATTTGAAGGACAACGTCCCCAACCAGTAAAATTGGGATCTGAATTGCCTCGTGTTTCAGATGGGCTGTTATATAGGCCTTTGGAATCTGCCTGCCAAATCTCGACCAGTGCATCCTTCAAAGGAGTCCCAGTCCCGTCAAAAACATGACCACGAACTGTAATTCTTGTCCCTTCAGTTTGAACATTGACCATGCGGGAGCCGAGATCTTCTTCAAAGACGCCGTTGATTTCAGCGAAATTTGGTGTGCAGCCAATATGAACATAGGGGCCCGCCGTTTGTGACGGTGTTTCTTTAAGATAGTTTAATGGTTGGGTCATTAATTCCCCTCCCGCTTATTTTCAAACATGGTAGAACGACGGCCTCTCAAAACGATGTCAAATTTATAGGCAATGGTATCCATCGGAATTGTGTTCGCCATATCGAGGGGCGCAATTAGTTGCTGAATGGCTTCTTTGCTTGGAATGGATTGTACGATCGGACAAGTCCAAATGAGTGGATCACCTTCAAAATACATCTGGGTGATCAGTCGTTGGGCAAAGCCATGCCCAAAGACAGAAAAGTGGATATGGGAGGGGCGCCAGTCATTCACGCCGTTCGGCCAAGGGTAAGGCCCCGGTTTTATCGTTCTGAAATGATAAGCACCATTTTCATCCGTGATTGTTCGCCCGCAACCCCCAAAATTTGGATCGAGCTGTGCAAGGTAGCTTTCTTTTTTATGGCGATATCGACCACCCGCATTCGCCTGCCAAAACTCAAGCAGGGCACCAGGAACCGGCAGTCCTCGTTCATCAAGAACTCGGCCCTGTACGATTATTCTCTCCCCAATGGGGAGGTCCCCATTTTTTGAGTAATTGAGAATGAGGTCATTGTCCAATTCTCCGATAATATCGTGACCAAAGACAGGCCCGGTTATTTCGCTTTTCGTGTTATTGAGCGAGAGAAGGGCTTTTTGCGGTGACCGCAATATACTGGTCTTGTATGTTGGGGTGTAGGCATCCGGTTGCCATTTTCGGTCTCTTTGGAAAAAAGAACCGGTTTCCTGGTTCCGATTTGTCATGATTTCTCCCCGTTCTTCATTTCCTGGTTTTGGTCAATTTCTTCAAAAACTGTTTTGATGGCTTTTATTGCGCTATTGGCCGAGGGTACGCCTGCGTAAACGGCGACATGCAACATTGCTTCGCATATGTCTTCTCGGCTCGCACCGGTATTTTCTGCGGCACGTACATGCATTGCACATTCTTCAATATGACCCAATGCGGCCAGAAGTGCGATCGTTACCATTGATCTTTCTCGTTTTGTCCAATGATCACGGGACCAGACGGATCCCCACGCACCTTCAGTTATAAATTCCTGGAAAGGTTCATCAAATGGTGTCGTTTTTTCTTCTGCTTTTAACACATGCTCCTGACCCAGGACCATCTTCCTAGTCTCTCGGCCAATTTCAAAACGTGTTGATTGGGCTTTGCTCTTGTCCATCAATGAATACCCATAAGTTGATTTTTTAGCGTGAAATCTCTGATCAAGGAGGCAACATTTTCAGGCTGCTCGACGCAGGAGAGATGCCCGGAATTTTCAATTATTTGATATTGTGAATTAGCAATATTCTTTGACAATTCCAGTACCAATGAAGGGGGCGTTGCTGCATCTTGATCGCCAACGATACATAAAGTCGGGATTGAAATGAGTTTTGACATCTCGGTCAAGTCAGCATCCCTTATGGCAGAACAGGTAGCGCTATAACCCCTGCCATCTTGTCTCTCAAACATGGTGCGACAACCAACAAAAGAAGAATTATCCTCATTGCGGAACATGTTGGTAAACCATCGTTCCATTACCGCATCCACCATTGAGGCCAATCCAGTATTTTTGATTGTTTCAATACGGTCCTGCCAGAGATCAAAGGTCCCAATTTTTAGGCCGGTATCACATAGCAGCAATCCCTTCACAAGGTCGGGCCGCGCAGATGTCAGGCCTTGTGCGATCATACCGCCCACAGACAAGCCACAGAGAATAATGTCAGATAACTGAAGATGATCGAGCAGCGCACTTAAATCAGAAATGTGATCGTCCAAACTATAAGGGGTTGCCCCTAAGCTGGAAAGACCATGCCCTCGCTTATCATATCTTAAAATTCCAAAATCATTCGACAGGTATTTCACAACTTCATCCCAGATACGAAAGTCAGTACCAAGAGAAATGGAAAAGACCAAAACAGGCTTGTTTGCCTCAAATGCTTCGAGTTTGTAGTGAAGCGTTATTTCAGTGGTTTGAAAAAAATGCACAAGATCCTCCCATCTTTATATCAAATCAGATTGATTTTGTTTGGTAAAATGATATTTTCAACGCTTATCATAATCATACGGTTATATTAATGGTTCAAACACGGATAAAATTCCGACACCTACAGATATTTATTGAGGTCGCCCGCCAGAAAAGCGTTGGGAAAGCGGCTAAAATATTGGCCGTCAGCCAACCTGCCGTGACAAAAACAATCCGAGAACTGGAAGAAATTCTGGGCGTCAAATTATTTGAAAAAGATGGCCGGGGTATTAAGCTGGCCCGAATTGGTGAGGTTTTTTTAAAACATGCAGGCTCGAGTGTTGCTTCGGTTTTACAAGGTGTAGACTCGGTCAATCAGGCATTGCTGCAATCTGCGCCGCCCGTTCGCATTGGGGCACTTCCTACTGTTTCTGCGAAAATAATGCCGGATGCAATCCAGTATTACCTCTCAGAAAAAGTCGGAAGCGAGATTAAGATCGTAACAGGTGAGAATTCTGTCCTTCTTGAACAACTCAGAATGGCTGAGCTTGATCTTGTTGTTGGGCGTTTGGCGGCTCCTGAAATGATGATTGGCCTATCTTTTGAACACCTCTACAGCGAACATGTTGTTTTCGCTGTACGGGCGGAGCATCCGTTACTATCCCGAACCCATATGAGGCTGGATGAGCTTCGAAATTATACCGTATTGATGCCGACCAAAGCTTCTGTCATTAGACCCTTTGTTGACCGATTTTTGCTGGCGAATGGGATACCTGAACTTCCGATAAAAATTGAAACCGTTTCCGATTCTTTTGGGCGTGCTTTTATACGCGCATCGGATGCAATCTGGATTATCTCTGAAGGTGTGGTTTCTAATGATCTGCGAGATGGCCGAATGGCGCTACTTCCCTTCGACACGAGAGAAACAAGAGGTGCCGTTGGTTTAACAACCAGAGCGGATGGTGAAGAAAACACAGCCCTTACCGTGATGTCACAATGTATCCGTTTAGCGGCTGACCGATCAAATTGAGTAGTGTTGAAGTGTTCACAAGCCCAAAAAACTAAAGCAGCATAAGCTTACTATCCTTCCATTCGATCGATTTCCTCTGAACATTTCGAAAAGGGCGTTCGCATAACACTCTCTTTGTGACTATTGCAGTAGCGACGAATTATCATTGCCACACTTTTCTGAAATTTGACGTAATAACCGATTAGAAAATAAAGAAGACTCCATTTTTGCAGGACAGTCGGTGCTTTGATCAGATGATCCTGAACGGGCGGTTGCAAGAAGCATGTGGAATGCAAGCTCATCACCGCAATTCATCGCTAATCGCTCGAGCTGGTTTTCCTGAACATCTAGGCTACCGGCCAGAAGTTGGCGGCTTGATTGGTAGTTATCCCCCAGAATTTCTAGTGTCGTAGCAAGTGACGGTTGGGAGACGCCCGATTGCTCTGCAGTCAGCGCTTCCCATTCAAAAGCCTTGAAGACTTCATCTGGGTCTGGCAGCGGAGTATTTAACACTTTTTCAGCATTGAGAATGCCGCCGAACCCTACACCTGGAGACGTATCTGCTGACTGTTTTAGGATAAAACGGAAAACTTCACCAAGTGGCACATTGTGCGCATCATACCGACCTAACAAATTGTCTCTGCCGTGATAGGCCAACCACAATGCGGCGACCCCCGCTGTAAGAGCTGTTGCAAATGAATTGCTACTGGATTGCATAGGAATTGCTTCATTTTGCAAATACCCTGCTTTCCAGACATCTTGTGCAGGACCGCAAATGTCGACGCGAGAGCCCCGAGCAGACCCTTTCCAGATTTCATGTTCTGCATTGCAGCCTGCAACGCAGATACTTTCTCTGTATTTTGCAGGTGCCGTAATGAACGAACCAGAGTAATTGCCAGCCGATGCGACAATAATGATGTTATTCTTCCAGGCATGCCGGATAACGTCGTGGAGAGCAGAATGACCCAGCCAACCATGGGAAATTGAAATAATATGGCAGTCAGTTTTTATTGCCATATCAATAGCTTTACGAAGCCGTCGCATGCCGGATCGCAAAAGAAGAGGTGCAGGCCTGGCAAACAGCCCTTTCTGAGCAACACGCATGGGAATTAGGGAAACCTTTGGTGCCACACCGAGAATATCACCTTCAGTTCCAGACATCATTACACTTGCTGTGCCAATACCTGCCAATTCGCTGTCTTCAAACACCGAATTATCGTCTCCTACAAAATCAAACCCTGCATCAATATCAACAGCGCCCGGCCTCTCCCATGCGGCATGACGATGTGAATGACCTGTGTCGGGGTGGGCAATGCGAATTCCTTCTCCATGAACCCGGCCGCCCTTTGGTAAGCTGAGTTCCCATGCTTGTTGAATGCGAATTAGCTCTGGCGCCCAGAATTTGTTTTGAAGAGACTGATCGCTGGGATTTTGTTCATTGGTGGACGAAAAACTGGTCTCTGGGGGGCGGGTCTCTTCTGCAATGACATCAATTTCCCAGGATGGTTCGGCGAGAGCCACACGGGGATCACCGCGTAATTCATGAACAATATTCCAAGCTTGTTGGATGGATACTTCATTTAGTGGCAAGAGATCAAAGTCATAGAGACTTTGTTCGGCATCTACCGTTTCCGCAATCCAATTACTCCCAAATCTCTCAATAATTGCACTGATATCCTCGTTCACCGCCATTTTCACGACAATACATTCTAGCCGTGGATTGAAAAAAGCAGGTAAATCGTTCGGAGGTGCCAAATATTCATCTCTTACAACGGATGAGGCGCGTGTTGTAGGTTGAAATATAGCTCCATATGCTAGGCTATTTTTGGGAAGATCAAGGGGCTTGCCGTTTCTTACCAGCTTGGAAAGAAGGTTTTTTAATTCTTCTCGATGGGCCGTGTTTCGAGTTTTACGCTTTTTATCCAGTTCAATTAGTTCAAGAAACTGTTCGCTGATCATGATATTCACCCCTGAACTTCATAATTGCCGACAAGAATAAAAGTGTAATGCAACACCTTGATATTCAAGCCGGACAATATTTACCCAATACCCCCGTATGAGCATAAATTACGGAACATTCACGCTATAGTCTGTGGTAAAAAGCACAGTTATTATGGGAAAGGCGTGAGACTATTCTTCTTGCCGGAGGTATATGGTCGGCTCAAAACACAATGCTACAATATATGTGTGGGTAGTGTGTGGCAGATTGCGGCGAAGGTTCTCTCCCTGTCCTTCGCCGCAGCTATTTTAGGCTTCTATTCGCTGAGTGCTTCATCAACAAGGGATTGCAATCCCGGCAAATTGATAATTTCAATTCTGCCGCGACGCAGTGTAATTATTTCTTTTGATACCAATTGGTTCAATTCTCTTGTTACGGCTTCTCTGTGAGTGCTGATGCGCGCTGCCAGTTCTTGATGTGTGGGAGCGGGTTGAATTATTGCAGAGATCCCATCATGACCGGTTTGATTGGCTAGTCGTAATAATTCTACATTCACCCGATTTTTCACTGGCAATGTGCTGAATTCAAAAACGCGATCACTCAATGCTCTTGTCTTCTTCACAAGGATATCAATGAGTTTCAAGGCAAATCCCGGGACTTCTCCCAACGTAAGGCGAAAGTCTTTTGCCGACATGATACCTAGGATGCAGGGTGTCAACGAAACGATAGAGGACGCTCTCTCTTGACCATCTATTGCTGAGAATTCTCCAAACAAGGCACCAGCTGGTATGTCGACAAAACTCACCTCTCGCCCGCTTTGAGAGTAGCTTTTGGCTCTTACAGTGCCTTCGATAACAAAAAAAACATCTGTGGAGGGATCACTTTGGCCGATGATCTGCTGACCTTCGCCATATTGCGCCCACCTGCAACGGTGTTCGATCAACGCAATTGTCGGATCATCGAGGCCCTTGAACAGTATTCCTCTGCGTAGCCCTTCTATATGTTTGTCTTGGCTCACACTAAGCCCCTCAAAAGCAATCTGAATTCATTTGTGCGATTTTAAAGCGATGGAGGAAAAAGACAAGAGTCTGTGAAAGACAATTTCCAATACCAAATTTACTGGCATGATCAAAGGTACCCTCTGATCATACTGCAAAATATGAGATATTACATGTCTGGGCGAAGGACAATAACGACCAGCGATAAAGGGGCATCCGTTATCATTGCCGTCACAGTAGAGCTTTCAAATCCTTCAGCGGAACTTACAAATTCATACTGACCAATGGCATGAATTCGCATAATAGCTTCACCTGAATTGCCGCTGATCGTTGTGAGATCTGGCGGTGGAACAGGCGCGCGTCTGATAGATACGATTGCTTCTGGAATTCGCCGACCTGATGCGTCCTGTACTATGACGCGTACCAACCTATTATTCGACACGGGTCTTCCTCTATTTCGGCTCGCTACAAATCCAGGGATACCTGGTTTGCTGGTGGGGCATATAACAAAACCATTTTGGTGGCTCAATGAGATATGCGACAATGGGTTTCCTCCTAGTCTGCATCGCTTGGAAAGGTCGATGGCAGTTCATGTGGATTAGCAGACTGTCGTAACTTTCGATTTATATATGTGGTAAATCTCACAATTTTCTATTTAAACAAATAATAGAATATGAATGCGAGTGATATTCTGAAAAATAGTATTATCACTTCGACACTTCATACTGCTGTCCAGAATTGTTGCAAATTTAAATTTTGCAGGCCACTATCTTGGGAAACATAGATACAGCAAATCGGAAATTTCATATTGCCGACTTGTGAAGGCAATTCTCGCCAACGATAATAAAAACCAAATCTAAAAGAGCGTATGAGTGGCCCCATGAACGAACGGCAGAACAGCGAAAAAAATGGAAATGCTGACCAACGGCGTTATGTAACCATTCTGTTCTCGGATATCAGTGGTTCTACTCAACTTGGTGAAACCAGTGATCTTGAAGATTCTGCCTTTATTGTGCGAACGGTAAAATCTGAGGCTGTGCGAATAATTTCGAAGTTTGGCGGGACCATTACTCAGTTTCATGGGGATGGTATTCTGGCGTTATTCGGATACCCCGCAACACAGGAAGATGACGTTCAAAGAGCGACCGAAGCAGCTCTTGAACTACACGAAGCTGTAAATGCGCTGGATCTGAATGAATACCTACCTTCAAATTTTACTCTTCAGATGCATACAGGAATTGAATCTGGGTTGATCTTGATACGCCAGGGCGATTTTCTTGATGGTAGATTAGAACTTGTAGGAGATGCCGTTAATACGGCCGCAGGATTGTGTTCTGCAGCAAAGGAAAATGAAATTATTGCCAGTGCTGCAACATTACGAAGTGTCGCCCCATTCTTTGAAACAACGGAATTGGAACCCCTGAAGTTAAAGGGGAAAAATAATGTAGTGCCCGCATTTAAAGTATTGAGGCGATCGAAAGTAAAGAGCCGTTTTGAAGCAAGCCAACTGCGCGGTCTGACCTCATTTTGTGGCCGAATTGAAGAGTTGAAAAGTCTACAGGAGCATATGCATCTTGCGCAATCTGGTGATCTGCAAATTGTTCGGATTATTGGCGATCCAGGTATGGGAAAAACGCGACTTCTGGATGAATTTACAAGGAAAGCCAAGACTTTAGGGTGCCGTGTCCATCGCGGGCGATGTGAACCTACGGGGAGTGTAGCACCTCTTCACCCTTTTTTGCAAATGCTTCGCACTTACTTCGAATTGGAAACCCCAGTTGATGAAGGCACAGATCACCTGAATATTGAACATCGCCTGCTCGACTTAGATGAAAACCTGCTGGATCACCGCGACGCTTTCTTTAATGCATTAGCAGTGCAGTCTCCAGGAAATCAAGATAATGAGACAAAAGCCTCAGCGAAACCCGCGATGGAAACGCCGCTTGAAAAATGGTTTATCGCACAAGCTAAAAAAGAGCCCATTGTTATTGTTGTTGATGACTGGCAATGGGTGGATGATGCGTCGAGAAATGTGTTCAATTACCTTGTTAGAGAGGCTAAATCTTCTCGAATATTGATCCTATTGGCCTTGCGCGACTTGAGTGCTGCTGATGTCGCTGTAGATATATCAGAACTGATAAAACTTGAACCAATTGGAAAAGAGGAAACCGCGCAGATTGTCGACGCTCTTTTACCTCGGCAACAGGATTTAGGTGTTGCGGAAAAACTCCACATTAAATCTGGTGGAAATCCATTATTCCTGGAAGAGCTTTGCCAATCCTATTCAGAATGGTCGCAACAAGAGGATGACGTCGTTGCTGGTAGTGTTGTTCCTGCAACCCTACAAGGTTTGATAGAGACACGGGTTCAAAGATTGCCGGGAGAGTTAATTACGCTTGCTCATACAGCATCTGTAATTGGGAACATTATTCCGATTTGGCTTCTAAAACGATTGATCGGATTAGAGGGAACGGATGAGATTTTCCGGCAATTGTCAGAATGCGATTTAATCTATGCAGGTGAAATTCAGGGAACCTTGCAATTCAAACATGGCATAACCAGAGAAACGATATATGCAACCGTGGGATTGCGGCGAAGACGTCAGCTTCACATAGAAATAGCCGAAATCCTTGAAGAATTTAGTAATAGAGAAGAATATTACGAAAGTCTCGCTTACCATCATGCTGCAGGAGCCAGTCATGAAAAAGCTCTTGAATATGCTGAGCTAGCGGGAGACAAAGCGTTAGCGTCTTCTTCTCTAGATCAAGC
>PJEL010001443.1_pt1 | contig 24042 bp, 23 predicted proteins | sample 1853271 | NCBI WGS metagenome assembly PJEL01 (sample SAMN08108733, study PRJNA415343) | Invertebrate metagenome, whole genome shotgun sequencing project. | host: Globobulimina | place: Sweden: Gullmar Fjord | collected 2015-08
TTACGATTTGGCAAAAAAAAGCCGCGCATATTGCGGGGCTTTTTTTATCTTGATTATAGATTGCTGTTAAAGCTGGACTACATTTTCAGCAGCCGGACCTTTTGGGCCGTCGACAACGTCAAATTTAACCCGTGCTCCTTCATCAAGGGTTTTGAAACCTTCAGCTTGAATGGCTGAATGATGGACAAATACATCTTTTCCATTGTCCTGCTCAATAAAACCAAATCCCTTGGTAGCGTTAAACCATTTTACTGTTCCTTCTGACATCTTTGAACTCCTTTTGCGTTCAGTCCCCACATGGGAACCGTTTTATAATAGCCCGGTTTATTTTTATAAGCCGGGTTGGCAGTCTAATTGCACTAAGTACTAAAAACAAAAAACCGCACACGCTTAAGCGGATTGTGCGGTTTACTCAATTTGTATCTTTTGACTACAACCAGGTACTGCACATTAATTATTTAATAATAATACATATTCAGATTAAATCAAGGCTTAATTTCTTCTCTTCAGTTGTCCTTGTTTTTTACGCAGAATGTGCAGCTTTTACTACAATAAAACGATCATTGACACTCTCGCCATTGAGCATTTCCATGGCGGTTTGACCGTCAGACGGATTTGACATTTTCACGTAGCCAAAGTTCAATGACTGCCTGGTATATTGATCGGTCATAATCCGGGCGCCCATAACTTCACCATACGGTGCAAAAAGATCCTTCAGTTGCGACTCGGTCATATTATAAACCAGATTACCCACATATAGTTTCATCATTGCACCTCACAGAAAAAAAGATATACACAAACAGTAAAAAAGGTTGCTTCATTCTACGGCAAAAAACATATCGCCCGTAGAACCAGAATTACGTTTATGGGATATGATTGAAATTGAATATTTCAAAAAGGAATACATAATCTATCCCACTTTCACATGTATGACAAGGCAAAAAACAATTTTACAAAAATGTGGGGGCTTTTTATACATAGAATTTGTTTTTTTAAATCAATATCAGCAAGTTAGCCTTGAAATATAGCGTAACTTACCGATTTTCTATCGTTTTATCATCCTTCTCCAAAATCTGACCATGTAAATACGAATCATATGTTTTTTTGACCGAAAATTCTTCACTGCAAAATGCCATTGTAATTAAAGCTGCTCAATCGTTTCCTACCATGTCGACCGGCAAGCTGACGGCCGATTTCTTCAACTTCTTTTCTGGTAATCTTCCGGTGGCATAGATCTATTACCGCATAATTAAGGCCCATTTCTTTTAACTCCGGCAGTTTAGACAAAAGAGAAAAAGGGTCTTTGGCAAGGGCAATGGTACCACCCCACTCTTTTTTCAATGTAAAAATCTCTCTCTTCGGACTTTGCAACGGCCTGTCAAACCTAAAATGGCCGGTTACAGCCCTGGCAGTAAAAAGAGGCGGTGTCCCATAGGCTGTCAATCCCAGTTCAACATCTATTTTTTGGGAACGCTTACCGCTGCATATCTCTGCCAGACTGGCTCGATCAATTTCAATGGCTGCCTGTGCTTTTTTGACTCCCAGGCTACGCAGAGTGAACAGTGATTGCGAATTTAATACATTCAGGGTGTAATTACCGAGTAAACGAATGTTATCTTTTGTTCTAAAAAATAAGCACTGCCCGACATGGGATATCTGCCAGGTTTTAAAACCTTTGCTGATAAGCGTTTCTATAACCTCACTAAAATAGTCAACTTCGTCTTCATTTATAACAGGAGGCAGTGTCCAAACCATTTTGCGCTGGTAACCCTTTATTTTTTTACGCATCTTCGAAAAATCATTGAAGGTTTCCCGGCTTAACTCTACCAGCAACATTTCCGGCACAACAGGCCAGCGTGTTTTCAAAAGCTGCAAATCATCAATCTTAAAAGCGAGTAAGGGAGCTTCCAGTCGACGCTCCCTGCTCTTTTTAACTCTTGCAAGCCTGGTAACCTTTTTCCTGCTGCCGCCTTGAACACGCCCTAATTTACGAATAATTTCTGCAGTTTTACCTTTGATTTTTTGGTGCAGCGACTCTACTTTTTTATGAAATCGTCGCGGATTTATGGAAGGCTGCTGCCGTTCCGCCATTCTCCCGGCCCGGGTGTCAACCTTATACAGGCTGTCACCTTTGCGGACCTCTGCCGGAACCTCTATGCTGACCTTATCGCCCTGTAAAAATTTGGCCGATTTATTACCGATTTTTTCCAGTCGCCGCAGGGTAAAAGCAACGCGTTCGCCGGTTGCCTCCTGATGAAGACGGAGACGATCCCCCTGCTCTATTGACTCCTGGAGCGACAGGACAGCCCGGTTATTTTTTGTAACTTTACTGACACGGCCCAAATGGATACCGATGTTGCCTGAATGCTGGGGGGAAATTATCTGCTGATCCTTTGCGGATCTAAAAAAACCGTGACTGGTCTTTCTGCTCATCGCCTCACGTAAAAATTCCTGTGCCCTGCCCATAACCTCCTGATCTCCTACAGGTCCGTCAAGCACCGTTCGGTATGCTTTGACCACTGAAGCAACATACTGGGCACTCCGCAACCGCCCTTCAATCTTCAGCGAAGTGACTCCGGCTTTCTGCAGCTGCCCCAAAAGATCAATTGCCGACAGGTCGCTCATTGAAAACAGATACCCCCCCTTGGCATCACCGCCTGTCCACTGGTAGCGCCGCCGGCATGGTTGCACACAACGCCCCCGCAGGCCGCTTTTGCCGCCCAGATAACTGCTGAAGAGGCAAAGACCGGAATAACTGAAACAAAGGGCGCCGTGTACAAAAACCTCAAGTTCAACCTTGGTTTTTTTCGATATTCTGCTGATCTCCTTAATGGGAAGTTCACGGGCCAATACCACCCGCTTGAAACCCATCTGTGCAAATTGCTGGACCGCAAGGGAATTATGGGCCCCAAGGAGAGTGCTGGCATGGAGTTTTAGTTCAGGGAAAAAACGTTTACAGAGCTGGTACAGTCCAAGATCCTGGATAATCAACCCGTCCGGTTTCAGAGCGGCAAGTAAGGCGAGGGTCTTTACAGCAGAGCGGGTTTCATTTTCCTTGATAAGACTATTTGCAGCCAGGTAGACCTTGACCTTGTTTTTACGGGCATGATCAAGCATGGCAGCAATCTCATCCATGCTGAAATCCTTGGCAAGGGCCCTGGCATTCAGGTACGGAGCACCGATATAGACGGCATCCGCCCCGGCTTCAATTGCCTTTTCAAAGACATTGAGTGTGCCCGCCGGGGCGAGCAACTCTAATTTCAGCTTATCTTTCACCATATTATCCTAGTTGCCTGGAAAACTCTTTTTTCATCTAACGTCTATAACGGCGGATTCTTTTTTCTGAACGGAAAACAGGTTTCTGCCAATCCTTCTGCCGGAATAAACTAAGCAGCAGAACGCCGGCGACAAAGCCACCGACATGCGCCCAAAAGGCAATACCACCGGTTCCTTCCGTAGTTGAATTAAACGAATGGAGCGATCCCTGAATAAACTGCATAACAAACCAGAAACCCAGGAAAAAGTAAGCAGGCAATTCAATCAGGTAAATAAAGATAATGATCGGCAGCAAAGTGAGGACCCTTGCCTGCGGATAGGTCAGAAAATAGGCACCCAGCACCCCGGAGATAGCCCCGCTGGCCCCGATCATCGGTATCATCGAACCAGGACTGGAGATTGTCTGGGCTGCCACCGAAGCGATGCCGCAGAGAAGAAAAAACACCAGGTACCGGCCATGTCCCATGCAGTCCTCAACATTATCCCCGAAGATCCACAGCATCCACATATTGGAGATCAGATGAAAGAGATTGCCGTGCAGAAACATTGAACTAAACACCGGTAGAAACCTGGTGGTATCCAGAAAATTTTCCGCCTGCTGGGCCATGAAACGGGCCGGAATGAACCCTAAGGCCATTATCATTTGGTCGACATGCTGGCCATAACTGACTTGATAGATAAAAAAGAAAACGTTTAGAACAATCAGCCCGATATTAACGATTGGGAAATTCTTGGCAGGGATATTATCTTTGAGTGGAAACATCTGGGAGGATGATAACGCTGACCTTATTGAGTAAACCTTTTACCTGGATCCGTGAGCGTTGGCCTGTTTGCTCCTTATTATGCTTCATTATGATTACATCAAAAAAACAAAATAAAAGATTTTCCGTCACGGATTCAGGATTTATTCATTTTCAGGCCAGGGCTGTAAAAGTTTGACCGTTGGCAGAGGGATGACAAAATAAAAATTGTTGCCCTGACCGGTGGCTTCGTAACCAACCTTGCCGCCATGCAGTTCAATGACATGCCGGATAAAGGACAGGCCGTGCCCGGTTCCCGGTTTGTCCATGCTGTTTATACCCCGAAACCCTTCTGAAAACAACCCGGCCACCTCGTGAAGGGGGATATGGCTACCGGTTGTAAAAACATTAAACTTGATCCCCCTCTGCCCCGGCCCGAAATATTCCTCAATTATCTCACGGCCATAGGCAACGACCTTGCGTCTATTTCCCTGGTTATCAATAATTTCCTCGGTATATTTCACGGCATTGGAAAACAGATTAGCATAGACTTGCGACAGTAATCCCTTATCCACCAGGATGGGAATTTCTTCGCTGTCCATGCCGGTTGGCAGGTCAACAGTTATGTTGCCGGTCTGCAACCGGCTCTTGTACTGGTCGATCTGTGGCTTAATTATCTCATTTTCGACCCTGCACATCCTAGGCCTTAAAACCAAATGGCCCCGCTCAAAATGCTCCCGCCTGAACAGGCTCTCCAGGAAAAGACTGACATTGGCATGGTGTTTCTGCATTTCCTGATGATAGCCCATGAAATCGGCACGCAGGGCAATCAACTTGTCCAGTACAGACTTGCAGTCCTCATCATTTACACCGGACGATTGCTTCAGATCAGTTATTGTCTTCTCAATATCCTCCATATCATTGATCTTTCTGTGGAACTGGTTGAAAAGATGCTTGAAGTACATGTTCGGGATGATGACATTGTGCTCGATGTCCATAACCAGGCTGTTTATGAACTTGAGGTGATGGATGTTCTGTCGCGCCAGGAACCGGTTATGCAGCCTGAACCCAATACGGTTGGCATACTTGTTGAGAAAAAACATATCGGCTTCTGAAAGTTTATCGGCCGGCGAGATCTCAATCATGCCTAATATCTTTAAGGTATTCTGCCAGGGATGCTCGTAGGGAAAAATGGCGTCACCTTTATCGTCGGCAACTTTGGGCGGTTTTCTGTAGACCGGCACCACGTAGGAATTATCTGTTTTATAGGGCTGGTCACTTAGATAGATACCGGTCGGCACCGGCACCGGCTCACGGATTATGCCTTCCCGGCTGTTGCACACCAGCTGCAGGTGTTTTTCCTCATCATTCATCAGGTAGAGAGCACTTTCAACCTGCATGGATTCCAACAGCACGACAATACAGATACGATAAAAATCATCCAACCGGTCGTATTCCTGGACCAGGTCGAAAAAACTTTTCAACATGTTGTTCTCGAGCAAGGTAAAATTATAACGGCTATGATCTTCAAGCTTCTCACGAACCCTTTTCCGGATATGAAGCAGATCTAAGCGATTAACTTTTTCAGCTGTCATAAGAAAACCCTCGTCGACTTATTCCACTCCCAATCAACTGTTGCAGTCAAGAACAACCTCATCGATAGCCCCATCTTCCTTGAGAAGCACATGGACATGCTGGTCCGTATCAACCTGGATCTCCATGCCGGTAAAATCAGGCTGAATGGGCAATTCCCGCCCTCCCCTGTCAACCAAAACCGCCAGCTGGAGAAGGTCGGGACGGCCGAAATCCATGATGGCATCCATGGCGGCCCGAATGGTGCGGCCGGTGAAAACGACATCATCCACCAGAACCAGGGTTTTCCCCTCTACCTCAAAAGGGATGTTAGTCTTTTTGACAATGGGATTCTGGGTAATCCTGCTCCAGTCATCCCTGTACAGGGTGATATCGAGGCTGCCGGCCAGCAGTTCTTTTTTTTCGCGGCTTTCAATAATCTGGTGGATCCGGTCGGCCAGGAAAACCCCGCCGGTATGGATGCCGATAATAACCAGGTTATCCGCATTGTTGTTTTTTTCAAGGATCTGCAGGGCGATCCTGTTCAATGACCGCTCAATATCCTGACCTGACATCAGTATTTTTTTCTTACGCGCCATTTGCCACACCCCTCCAGAAGTATTCCACTCCTTTCTCATCGACCAGGTTGATTGCCTCGGGAAAGGCAAGACATTCTATTTCAAATACCTTGGCGGCAATATCATCCGGTGTATCGCTGTCTTCCAGAGGAACACATTTCTGCACAACGATCGGACCCTCATCATAGACTTCATTGGCAAAGTGCACTGTGCAGCCGCTCACCTTGCACCCCTTGGCATGCACAGCCCGGTGCACCCGCATGCCGTAAAACCCGTCACCGCAAAACGACGGGATAAGGGCCGGATGGATATTGAGGACATTACGTTTTAATTCCAACGGCGGCTCATAGAGCTTCAAATAGCCCGCCAGGCAGATAAGGTTTATATCATAGTCCTTCAGGATCTCATTGGTAGCCGCGTTCCCCTTCGCATGGAAAGCCGGATAGCCATAGTTTCTGGCCTTTTCAAGCCCCAAGGCATCCTTGCTGTCGGAGATTACCACCTTGATCTCAGCCTGCAGACTGGTGTTCGCAATCCGGTCATGGAAGTTATCCAGGGTCCTGCCGCTGCCTGAAAGCAGCACTGCCATTTTCTGCATCACGCACCTCCCTGAAAATGCGGATTGGCAGCGGTGTCCACCTTGGATAACCATTCGGCGATCGCCGTGTCATAGGTGCTGGTCAGTTGAAAAACCTTGACTGCCAGGCGAAAACGGGTCACCAGGGTGGTGTTGCCGTGTTCCTTTATCTCGGAGATCACCTGGGGATAATCGGCCGGATCAACAATGACCGTGACATCCTGGAAATTTTTGGCCGCTGCCCTGAGCATGGTCGGCCCGCCTATATCAATATTTTCTATGGCATTAGCCACTGTACAGTTGGGGTCCCGGGTTGCCTTATCAAAGGCGTAGAGGTTGACGGCGACAAGATCGATGGTCTCCAGGCCATGTTCAACCATTTGATCTTGGTGTGAAGGGTTCTCTCTCTGGTGAAGAATTCCGGCATGCACCTTTGGATGCAGGGTTTTTACCCGGCCGTCAAGCATCTCCGGGAAACCGGTGAATTCAGAAACATCTTTTACCGTAATGGAGCTCTCACGCATCTTCTTTGCCGTACCGCCGGTTGACAGGATCTCAATTCCAAGTTCCTCTAATAGCATGGCGAATCCTTCAATACCGGATTTATCGGTTAAGCTGATCAGGGCCCTTTCCATCTTTTTCATTTTTTCTCCTTATCTGTTTCTTGGTGTCAATTTTCTAAAGTTAATATAAAGAATTCCATAAAATTTCTTTATCACGAAACAACTCAATCCTTCCGGGTAAAGCTGCGTATCTGCCGGCGAGATCTTTTATCAGGCCGTTTAACCGGCCCATGCATGCGGTCGGCAGCCTCCAGGCGTTTCTTTTTCTTATGCTGCTCACGCTGCAAAATACTCTCTTCAGACTCCTCATACAACAGCTGCGCTTCCTTGGCAGGACGCCTTTTGTCCAATAATGCTAAAACAGTTACCCAAAATTCCAACTCACCTCGCCGAATCCGCAATTCATCACCGGGTTGAACCAGTCTGGCAGGTTTGATCCGCGCACCGTTTAAATGGACCTTGCCGCCGGCAACTGCCTGGGCAGCCATGGTGCGGGTCTTAAAAAACCTGGCAGCCCAAAGCCATTTATCAATCCTTACCTTGTCCATTGCCGGCTGGATAATTTATGAGGATATGTGTTAAAAATAAGTTACGAAAAAACAAGTTTTATTTTTACCCCAAATACTTCCGGACTTGCCACATAAAAATTTTTCTTTACACTTCTTTCATGGTCAACCGGCAGAGTGACTCCAGCAAAGAGACCTTTGTTCTTTTTATAACTATTTGACATCTTTGCACTTTAATGTAAAAATATGGGCCGGCAGAATTCATGCTGTTCTTTCTCTATTAAAAGACTATTTTCTACAGCCAACCTATAAACAATGTCTGCCAAAGGGGATGCAACAATGGGAACTGACAACCTGATTTTTCTTGAAGTCATTGAATGGTTTGACGAAACAGGCAAGGAACTTGTCCATCGAATTCCTGAAAAGGGGTCCGGCGAGATCAAATTTGGCGCCCAGCTGATTGTTCGCGACAGCCAGGCAGGTATTTTTTTCTACAAAGGCAGGGCCTGTGACGCATTTGGACCGGGCCGTCACACATTAACTACCGCCAATATACCCATCCTCACCAAGATACTTACCGTGCCCTGGGGCATGACCAGCCCACTACGGGCGGAAGTCTATTTTGCCAATATGAAGATCTTCCCTAACCTGAAATGGGGTACCCGTGACCCGGTGGCATTCAAGGACTCGGAACTCGGTCTCATCAGACTGCGGGCCCATGGGGTTTTCAATATCCAGGTGAGCCAGCCGATACTGTTTATCAATACACTGGTCGGCACCATGAACAGGTTCACGACCGAAGAAATCGAAGAATACCTGAAAAGGGTCATTGTTTCCCGTTTCAATGACTACCTGGGCGACAAACTTGACTCGATCCTCAACCTGCCGGGCCGTTACGAGGAACTTTCAGATGGTCTGCAGCAGAGGCTGCAGGACGATTTCAGCCACTTCGGTCTCGGTCTCAGCCAGTTATATATCACCTCAATAAATCCGCCCACCGAGGTGCAGAAAACCATCGATGATAAAAGCCGGCTGGGGGTCATTGCCGACCTGGACCGGCTGGTCAAATTAAAGGCGGCAGCGGCGATGGAGAAGGCCTCGGAAACCAGCGGCGAGGCTGGCTCAGGTCTCGGCATGGGGCTCGGCTTCATGATGCCTTCCATGTTTGCCCAGACCTTGCAGCCCGGTGCAACTGCCAAAAACGAACCGGTACCACCACATAAGTGTCCTGACTGTAAACTTGACATCCCGGCTGATGCCAAGTTCTGCCCGCAATGCGGGCACCAGCAGGTTATCTTTAAGCAATGCCAGAATTGCGGCAAAAACCTGACTCCCAATGCCAAGTTCTGTTCAAAATGCGGCAAGCCAGCTGATGTCAAACCTGCCCAGCGTATATGCGACCGCTGTAATGCTGAGAATATGCCCGGTGCAAAATTCTGCGGCCAGTGCGGTGAACTGATATCAACAGAAGAATCATAAAAGCAGATGACTCTGCACGTTGAACTTGAATGTCCGCAATGCGGGGCTCCTCTTGAAATGAAAGAGACAGACCGTCTCCTGCGCTGCAAGTATTGTGAAGTCAACAGTTTTCTTTCTAATACAGACCATCTCCATTTTATCCTGCCGAGGAAGGCACCTGATCCCTACACCATTTATGCCCCTTATCTGCATTTCAAAGGGACAATCTATACCTGCCTCAACAACAGGATCGAGCATCGACTGGCCGACATTTCCACCAGGGGCATAAAGCTTTCATTCCTGCCCAAGTCTCTTGGCTTGCGCCCCCAGGCCATGAAGATCCGTTTCACGAATCCTGATCTGGATGGTTCATTTCTGAAGACTTCCATGCCTACTGATGTGATCGTTAAAAGAGCCGGAAAAAATCTACGCGTACTGGATGAAGAAATTCTGCATCAAGCCTATATCGGCGATGTTCTGAATATCATATACCTGCCGCTTTCCATAAGGGATGAAGCGGTTATGGATGGGATCCTCGAGCGTCCTCTGACACAGATACCCGATGAACAAGATCTTTTTGCCGAAGCTGAATTGGAAAAAAATCGCTGGAAACCTTTATTCCGGGCGTCACTCTGCCCACAGTGCGGCTGGAACCTTGAGGGAGAACCAGACAGCGTAGTGCTGCTCTGTGCTAACTGTAATTCTGCCTGGGAATCAGCCGGCAATGAGTTTGCCGAGATACAGGTCAAGACAATTCCCGGCAATAATGATGAACTTTTCATTCCTTTCTGGGTAATAAAGGCAACTGCAAAGGGGGTCAAACTTAACACCCTGGCTGATTTTTTCAGGTTGACCAACCAACCTGTTATGATCAGGCCCGAATGGGAAGAGATGGGTTTGCAGTTTGTCATCCCCGCCTTTAAGATCCGTCCGGACGATTTCCTGCGGCTGGGAACCCAGATGACCATCAGTCAGAGAAAAAATATCAAGTTAAAGGATGATATTCCCAAAGGCAAACTCTATCCAGTGACGCTTCCCAAAACAGACGCAGCCCAGGCTCTTAAAGTTATCCTGGCAAATTCAGCGGTTTCCAGGAACAAAATTTTTCCGCTCCTGCCTGATATTGACTTTGACATCAAGGAGTACTATTTACAATACCTGCCATTTACTAAAACATCCCATGAACTGAAACAGGAACTGCTGGGGGTAACTATCAATCAACGTGTATTGGAATATGGCCGGAGCCTGTAACCAGTAAACCATCTTTTTCCCATGCAATTGATCTGGAGCGTGCCATGCTGAACAAAACCAACCTGTCGCTGAAGGCCTCGATTCAAAGAAAACTGATTATCCGTCTTTCCCTGGCCTGTGTCTGCATTTCCATTCTTTTGGCTTTGATTGTCTACTATACGGTTCGCAATGATATAGGCGATGCAACCATTTACCGCACAGCCGAGGGCACCAGATTGTTCAACTCCCAGGCAGCATCTATTTTTAATGCTGACGGCCCCCTTGACCGGCAAAAACTTCAAGAAGAAGTGGATGCTTACGTCTCCCAGAAAAAAGTTGGCATGCGGGAAGGTAAATTTGTCTTTGCAGGAATTTATGATACTTCCGGGAACATGCTTACCAGCGTTGTTGACCATGACTTCACCGACATTGAACCTATCAAGGAATTCATGAAATCAACTTCACACCGTTTAACTTTTGTTGAGGACACCTGGTTTGAAGTTATTCGTTTTAAAGGCAAGCCTTTTGTACGAACAGCGGCACCGCTTAAAAACAGAAACGCCAGGACCGTTGCACACCTGGAGGGCATTTTCGCCCTGTCGCCGCAGGTTATATCTGACGTAAGACAGCGCATACTCAGAAGCACTATCTTGGGCATCGCAATTGTTATTATAACTTCTGCCCTGCTGTACCCGATAATTATCAACCTGCTCGGCAGGCTCACCAAGCTGACCATTAACCTCCTTGATTCTAACCTGGAAACCCTGCAGGTTCTGGGAAGCGCCATTGCTAAGCGGGACAGCGACACCGATGCCCATAATTTCCGGGTCACCATTTTTTCAGTGCGCCTTGCCGAAGCAGCCGACCTCGACCGCCAGATTATTCAAAAACTCATTAAAGGGGCTTTCCTGCATGATGTGGGCAAGATAGGTGTGCGGGACAGCATCCTGCTGAAACCGGGACGCCTGGATGAAGAGGAATTCGAGATAATGAAAACCCATGTACAGCATGGTCTCGATATTGTCAGCCGCTCGGACTGGCTGCAAGATACCATTGATGTAGTGGGCTGCCATCATGAAAAATTTAACGGCGAGGGGGGCTATGGCGGCCACAAACCCGGTGCAGAAAACCTGCAGGGTGAGGATATCCCGGTTAATGCCCGGATCTTTGCCATTGCCGACGTGTTTGATGCCCTGACATCCAAACGTCCATACAAGGAACCGTTCTCCTTTGAGGAGTCAATTGATATTCTCAAGGAAGGCAGCGGCAGTCATTTTGACCCGGATCTCCTGGAAAAATTCGTCTCAATTGCCAAGCCCCTCTATGGCCGGTTGTCAGGCCATGACGACGATATTCCGAAAAATGATCTGGAAGAGATCATAGAAGAGTATTTTGCCAAAGGAGCGGCCAGTCTCATCCAGTAGCGAACTAGTGCCCGTCCATAAATGGTCTTTTCGGAGCCTCGCAGGCTCGCTTACCTGTCGAATCTCTGCGTCATGCGAAAAAAATAATGCTCGAAATATCAAACATATGCCTGTGCTTATTTTTTTCGCAGTCCTCGGAGTCTGCGCTTACCTGATCTCCGGCAGATAAGCGCAGACTTCGAAAATCTTCATTTCTGGACAGACACGAACTAGCCTTCCTTCTCTTCGATAAGCTCCTTAAGGGTTAATGACAGCTTGGCAGGGTTGGTATCCATCTTGGCCATATACCGATCTGCCCCGGCGTCGAGGATCTCTTTCTGGGCATAGGCGTCGGTCAGGGCAGCCAGCACTATTATGATTACATTATCGTATTGCGGCGTCTGCTTGATTTGAACCAACAACCCTTTGCTGTAAAAAGATGTTTCCTGCCAATCGAGAACCATAACATCCGGAGTTTCATCCTCTAATATTTCGAAGACCTCGTCAGCATTTGTCGCCTGCAGGACATAGAAGCCATCTAAAACCAGCTTACTCTTAATAATATTGCGGGCCGTGTCCGAGCCGCCGGCCAGGAGTATTACCTTCCTGCCCTCAAGCTCCTTACTGGCCGCCTCATCAAGGGAATTGATCAGCTTCTGCAGTTTGTCCTTCTGAATGTCATCAATATCCACAAACTGCAGTCCCATACCGATGCCCCTGTGGTTATGCTGGACAGTGGCCTGGACCACCAAATCAAAACTGCCCGGCAGGGTTTGGATACCTACCTGGACAGTTGTCCCGTCCTCAAAGGACCGGCCGGTATGTAGAAAAAGGCCATTTTCGCTAATATCAAGGGCCTCCACCATGATCTGGTTATCGACCATGACCTTTTTCTTAAACTTGACCCGTTTGTGCTTTCGCAAATCACTGGGGCTTGACTTCCCCTCTCTGGCAACAGGCTGTATCGTTTCGTGAGTTTGATCCGGGGTCTGCACATCTGGTTGACTACCTTTTACAGATTCCGGATCAATCTGATCCATCTGGTTGTCAAATTCTCTCGCCAGCTTCTGCAGTTCCTCCGAAGGGCCAAATGGTTTTGCAGGTTTTTCCGGGGTTTGCTGTATGGGGCTTTTGTCTTGGTTTTTCCCGGCTGGTTTCCTGGCGCGCAGCACTGTGGAACAACCAGGGCACCTGAACTTTACCACTTCACATTTCATTTTTTCTACTGGAAGATTGAGTTTTGCCTGGCATTTTGGGCAAACAACTTTTATTTTATTCTCCATTGCTCGTTCAGCTCTTGTAAAAATATTTTTTGTTGTAAAAAAAGCACCTTATACCTGATTAAATATAGTACCATATAAGAATGCCAATGTATATCATTGAACTGGATCATCTTGTCCTTACAGTATAGAGATTGCCAACCGGGTTATCGATTAAAAATAACATCCTGCAGTTGAATTTTTTATAAAGCTAAATTTGACACCTGGAAGCCAAACCAGTATATGTAGCTGCCGTTTTACTTCACATAGCAAACTTTTAAGTTAAGGATATTCTTTTATGAAATTAGGACTTGTCGGCCTGCCGGGCTCTGGTAAATCAACGCTTTTTGAAGCGCTGACTAAAATAGTTGCAGACGAGATGGCACTTAAGCATGAAGACCGGCTTGGCACCATCAAGGTGCCGGACAATCGGGTTGATCAGCTGAGCAGTATGTACAATCCCAAGAAAACCATCTTTGCCCAGGTGGAATACCTGCTCCCCTATATGACCATGCAGAAACCCGGCCAGCAGAGGGATGAAACAGTCTGGTCCAATGTACGCACCTGTGATGCCCTGCTCCATGTAGTGCGCAACTTCAAGGGCTTTGGTGATGAACAGGCTGTGCCATTGGAAGATTTCACCAGTTTGAACGATGAAATGATCTTTGCCGACCTGTTGGTTGTCGAGAAACGAATAGAACGTTTGGGACTGGATAAAAAGCGCGGCAAGAATATCGATCCAGAAGAAGTCAGGCTCCTGGAAAGCTGCCGCGAGATACTGGAAAATGAACAACCCTTAAGAAGCAACCCGGATCTGGCAGCAGCACCTCAACTCAAAGGATATACCTTTCTGTCAGGCAAGCCCATGCTGGTTATTTTCAACAACGAAGATGACGATAAATCGATGCCTGCTGCTGAAAATTCATTTCAGAACGAGAAATGTCTGGCCCTGCGTGTTCGGCTGGAACATGAGCTGTCCCAGATGGAACCAGAGGAGGCCCAGGAATATCTGGAGGAATACGGCATTACCGCATCCGCCATGGACCGGATGATCACACTTTCCTATGAACTGCTCGGCCTTATTTCCTTTTTTACGGTGGGGCCGGATGAGGTCCGCGCCTGGACCATCAGGAAGGACACCCTGGCAGTGGATGCTGCCGAGGTCATCCACTCAGACATCAAGAAGGGATTTATCCGCGCCGAGGTTGTGGCCTATGACGACCTTATGGAAGCCGGGTCCTACAAAGAGGCCCGGCAAAGGGGCACAACAAGGTTGGAAGGAAAAACCTACCCGGTGCAGGACGGCGACATCATTGAATTCAGGTTTAATGTGTGATTCAAAGGACATCTTGACCTTATATGAAACATCCACAAGTCCACATACAAAACTCAAGTCTGATAAAAATTATATTTCTATTTTGTACTCTTTCAATGTTCTGTCTTATAAATACAGCCTTTTGCCAAGAGAATATGCCTTCACCAAATTCAGTTTCAATTAATATTGAAACTATCGACAAGAATGAAAAACAACGTGAAAAAACTGATTCAAACATGCGGCGAACTTTTTGGGGAAATAAAGCCAGAGATGCACTTCTGTTGGGAATGTGGAGTTTTCATTTAACTGGATCCGGTGAGTATATGGGAGAAGGAGGCAGCAACGAACAGAATCACTTATTAGGCATACAATATTATGGCTTAACCGCAGGCACCTTTTTGAACAGCCATGATGACCGAGCCTGGTTTTTCGGTCTTGCGAGAGAGGTCTATTCTCGTCAAATGACAGAATTCACACGTATTGATATTGGCTATAGATTTGGCCCACTTTATGGATATGGTGATGACCTGCCTAATATTGGCGGAATAAGTTTATTTGGAGCCGGTGCTTTTAGCTTTTCTTGGGACAGGTTAGGGTTTGATATAATGATAATTCCGGTCGGTGTCATTACCGGAGGTTTTAGATTTAATTTTGATTAAAGATCAGATATTATCTTAATTTTTAAAAGTCCATATTACTTGCCAACATGTTTACTTTATATCAATTTCAGTCAGAGTTAAGATTGCCATTTGGACATGTTAACATTGCACCTAATTATAATTTTCCCCAAAATTCATCAGCAGCACTCGATGATAGAATCCTTCCCCTTGATCCACGTTTGGATGATATAAGCAGCACACCCTACCCCAGGCGTCACGCTGATTGCCTGCACCGGACAATTGGCGGCACAGGCGCCGCACTCCATACAGCCGTCCAGGTCTTTTATAACAGCCTTTTTATCGGCAACCTCAAACACCGTATGCGGGCAGACCACCCCGCACATACCGCAGCCGATGCAAGACTCTTTATTCAGTTTCAGGGTGGTGACGTTTTGCAGATATCGAAACTCTTTCATATTTATAACTCCGCAGCTTTATTGATTCTAGCCCAGGTTTCACACAAGCCGATATGTTCGTGAGAAATGCGGGCTAAGCAATGAACGGCGCACTTGCCCAGGCAACTATACAGATAAGCACAGCCAGAGCCTGCACGGGAATACCGTGGCGCATCTCTTTTTCCACCCCGGATGGGGAAGTAAAAGGCGTCGCGCCGGTAAAATTCATTGCTGCAAAGGAACTGACCGACATGCTTAACAGCAGCAGTGTCAGCGCCTCTAAGTTCGAAATGGTGTCTGCAAAAAGAAGAATTGACAGGATACCGCTTATGAGCCCGGCCATTATCCCTTTTATATAAAATTGCCTGGTCGGCAGCCATGGTAAAAGTGACGGTACAACTACAGCACCTGCCAACATACCTAATAAATAGGCAACTGAAACACTCAAGCCCCGTGACCAGGCTGCCGAGAAAGAAAATATATCCGGGCTGATACCTGAAAGCACAAAAGCACCCAGCAGGATAAACAGTGTCGGCTTGATTATTAACGACAGTTCCACCGGGATAAGTACCATCCGTTCACCGATGGTAAATGTGAGCTGCCGCATTTCCGGTGCTGCCTGCTGCCCGTTATTGAGAAATACTTTCAAGTCATTAGCCCGGATCGGGCCCCAGATCACTTTAAAACCACAGCCCTTTTTCACCAGGTGCGAGGATACCCCGGGAGCCCCCAGCTGGGGCAGGATCAACTCACGGTGGTTGACCAGTTTCTCCAGTCCAACCCGTTTTACCTGGCGGATAACTTCCTCGGTGGAAAAGGTCCTTTTACCTGCTGCGCACCAGACATTTACGCCGCGTGTATCAAGGACAAGTATCCAGGCATCGACATCATCCAGTTCTTTGCGTAGACTGTCAAAGCTGAGCTTGTAATTAGCCGTGACCAGGACCGGCGAATCAGGGGAAGGGCTGCCAACGCAATAAAGTCCCGGTGCCACCCGGTACCTGTCACGGGACACACCCAGCCTGGCCCTTGTGGTGCCCATGATATCCTTTACCTGCAGGCTTGTTTTTACTCTTGGGACGGGACCTGCTGTACTGTCCACAAAATCATCAATAAAATGCAGCAGGGTATATCCCGGTCTTTCATGCGGACTGCTTGGCGGCCCGGGTTTAGGCCCGCAGCAGGGAGCATCATCATCAGGTGGGGCAGCCATGGGTACGGAAATCTGCTGCAACGGCTGTTGGCAGCCATCTGTTTTATTATCATTGCCGCAACAGCTCAGATCCTGAAATACCGATACAGGTTTATCTTGTGATGTTTTCTTCATTATTCAGGTTTTTCCAGTGCTGCAGCCATTTTGCTGAACTTATTGAGCATTTTCTTGTCCAGGCAGTAACAGGTTTTAGGCCCTTCGACCTCCCCCTTGATTAACCCTGCATCCTTTAATGATTTCAGGTGCTGGCTGACAGTTGATTGGGCCAAGGGCAGAAGCTCAACAATGTCGCCGCAGAAACATTTGTCAATTCTCTTCAGGTAACCAACAATCTGCACCCTGACTGGATGAGCCAAGGCTTTGCAAATAACAGCAAAGGCTTCGGCATCCGGATCAGCAGTAATTTTTCCTGCTATTGTATCGCAACACTTGTTGTTTATCATTGGTTGACCACCGGCTTATATTTATCGTCAATTTACGATAAACGATAAAGGGAAATCCGTCAATCAGGAAACCGTTATATCTTTGAGATATAAGGTTTTTACTGGATAGACAGAAGCCAAAATTTCAGTTACATTCTCACTTTCTGATTATGCACCCTAATAATAAGGACGGGAACACCATTGTCAACATCCTGAATCCGTGAGCCGTCGGATGTATCCCAGGTTCAGGTAAGCGATCGAAGGGAGACTCCGAGGAAGAGCCGGTTTGGCTATGGTTTTCCATGCCGGACAGGCGATGACGCCGAAGATGGGGTGTTTATGCCCTGAAAGGGTGCAGCCGACGGCCCCGCAGCACCTCGCAGGTAAGCGATAGACTCCGAGGGGGTATAAAGGCGGGTTTTTTCAATGCTGCAAGGTGAATACAAAATTTGACGATCTGTTTCCATTATCATTTAAAAACAGGGGTTCAAGCAATTTTAAACAATTATGCGTCACGGATTCAGGAACCTGCTTGTATATATATAATATCCGATTAAAACTATGTTTAAAAAAACAACACTGATGCAAACCCGGCTGGATAATTTATTATATCCTCTATTATTTTTTCTCGTTATTGCAGTCTTGCAGCCACTCCAGTTACAAGCCCAGGAAGCGACGATAACAGACTTCACAGTATCGAACTCTGAAAGCCAGTTGTTGCTTTACCTGTCGCTACAGGATTGTTTTACCGAGGAAATGGAGACTGCTATCCATAGCGGCATTCCAGCCACCTTCACCTTTTATGTCGAAATTTATCAAATGCGGAATACCTGGCCTGACAAAAAAATCTCCTCCCATAGTTTCAACCATATTATGGGTTACGACAGTCTGAAAAAAGAATACCAGATCCAAAGAGCGGAGAAAAAAGACAATAAGCTGACCTCTTCACTGGCACAGGCCAAGGCCCTCATGTCAGAAATAAACGGTTTTGAGTTTTTTCCATTGGCAGAGCTCGATGCGGATTCATCCTATAAGGTAAGGGTCAAGGCCAAACTGGCAAAAAAAACCCTGCCACTTTATTTCCACTACCTGATACCATTTTCCTCCCTCTGGGACTTTAAGACAGAGTGGCATGAACTGGTCTTCCATTTATAGCTATGGCTGCTGACAAGCAACAAATAAGAAGAAAAAGGACCCGCATTGTAATTCTGCTCTGCCTGGTGCTCATCCCGGTTCTTACCTACCTGGAGACCGTTGTCTTCCAACTGGGAGAGATATCTTTGCCGATCAGCGGTAACGTCCTGGTATTCAGCCTGATTAACGTGAACATCATGCTGCTGATGCTCATGGTATTCCTGGTAGTCAGGAACCTGTTGCGCTTTATTTTCGAGCAAAGGCAGTTGGCACTGGGCAAATCCTTACGTACCAGGCTGGTTATTTCCTTTATTTCCATGTCTCTTATTCCAACTATCCTACTCTTTTTCATATCCCTGCAATTTATCTCAACCAGCATGGACTACTGGTTCAACTCAAACGTTGAGGCTTCCCTGGATGAATCTTTAAAAGTGGCCCAGGACATCTACCAACAGGCACGTGACAGAAGCATTAAACAGGGCACATCCATTGCCATGAAACTCGAATCAAAACAGCATGAAGATATGGATCAGCAGACACTTGATTCATTCTTTCAGGAACAACTTGTTTCCCGTGATCTTGACGGATTGATGCTTTACTCGGACCAGCGTCAGGTTCTGGTCGATATGCAGAGTGGCACCCTGAGCGACCTGGTGCTTCCGGAAGTACCGGCTGAAATGTTCCGGCTGACTCAGTCCGGTGAGGAAAACCAGACAACCATCCAGTCCGTGCCCTTGGGGGAACTGGTACGCGGTGCAAATCCCGTTTTCCTGTCAAAGGATGCAGGTGCACTGCCCCAGGTTTTGATAACCACTATACTCATCCCGACCAAACAGTTGCATGGCATGGAGGTTATTTCCAGTGGTATTGAAGGATACCGCCAGTTAATGCTGCTTAAAAATCCACTTAAAACCAGTCTTATAGTCATGCTGCTGATCGTTACCCTGCTGATTATCTTCAGTGCTATCTGGTTCGGTTTTTATATTGCCCAGGGGCTGACCGGCCCAATCGATAAACTGGCCGAAGCGACCCGTCGGGTTGCCGATGGTGAACTGGATTTTGTTCTTGAAAAACAATCCGATGACGAAATGGGATTACTGGTTGATTCGTTCAACCAGATGACCCGTGACCTGCTGGCCAGCAATAAACAGCTTGAAGCTGTCAATATTGCTCTGCAGGACAGTAATATTGAGCTGGATGAACGGCGGCAGTATATAGAAACAATCCTGCAAAACGTGCCGGCCGGGGTCATTTCATTTGATGCCGAAGGAAGGGTTACCAGCATCAACCGCTTTGCTGAAAAACTGCTGCAGATCAGCAAAGAAAAATTCCTCTACCAGGATTACCGCTCTACCCTGCAACCCGAGTATAGAGCCATCCTGGACAGTTTCCTCAATCAACTCGAACAGTCCGGCAAATCGACCATTCAGCGGCCTCTGCGGCTATCTGTCGGCAAGGAAACTTTCTCTCTGCTGGTTAATATCACCCGACTCGAAGATGAAGCACATATCCCACTGGGCTTTGTGCTGGTTTTCGATAACCTGACTCAGTTGGAAAAGGTTCAGCGCATTGCTGCCTGGCGGGAAGTAGCCAGGCGTATTGCCCACGAGGTTAAAAATCCCCTCACCCCGATCCAGCTTTCAGCGCAACGCTTACGAAAAAAGTACCTGTACTCCATTGATGCCGATACCGAGGTTTTTGACCTATGCACCCAGACCATCATTAACCAGGTTGAAGAACTGAAGCGGCTGGTTAGTGAATTTTCCAGCTTTGCCAGAATGCCAAGTGTTGAAAAAACCACCAACATCTTAGAGGAGATGGTTAAGGAAATCCTGGTATTTTACGAAGAAAGTCACGGCTATATTGATTTCCGCTTGCTGGCGGACAAAGATGTACGGCCTGTCAAATTCGACCTGAAGCAAATGAAGCGGGTGCTGATCAACCTGATTGAAAATGCCATAGCTGTTCTCCCTGACAGCGGGATTATTGAAATAGCCCTCGCCTGTGATCAAACCCAACAAACCGTTTCAATGGAAGTAAGGGACAACGGCCCCGGCATACCGAACGAAGTCAAGCTCAGATTGTTTGAACCCTATTTTTCTACCAAAAAGTCCGGCACCGGGCTGGGACTGGCTATAGCCAACACAGTTATTGCCGAACATGGCGGCACTATAAAAGTTAGGGACAATGTACCGAATGGTGCTGTTTTCATAGTCGAACTGCCAATCTCTACCTGAATCCGGTTGCCATCAGATGTTGTTCAGGATAAGTTGCAGACTGCATTTTACAAATATGACACATACTCATCTTTTAAAGTTTCTAGACTGATAACCCATGGCTCAAAAAATACTCGTTGTTGATGACGAAAAATCCATTTTGGATTCATTAGCCGGCATTCTCACCGATGAAGGATTTGAGCCGGTCTGTGTCGACTCGGCGGAAAATGCCCTTGAACGCCTGGCAGAAATGCCTGTTGACCTGGTGCTGCTGGATATATGGATGCCTGGCATGGACGGTCTAGAGGCCCTGCAGAAAATCAAAGAAAATCACCCGGAACTTCAAGTCATCATGATTTCCGGTCACGGTACAATTGAAACTGCTGTCCAGGCCACCAAAATGGGAGCGTTTGAATTTATTGAAAAGCCGCTCTCCTATGACAAGATCGTCCTGGCCATAAAGAATGGCTTGCGTATTTCAAGTTTGCAGACTGAAAATCTCATCCTGCGCCAGAAAACCGACCGCAAGCCTTCACTCACCGGCAATTCTTCTGCCATCAAGAACCTGCAGGAACAGATTGAACGCGTTGCACCGACTGACGCCTGGGTGCTGATCAGGGGTGAGCATGGCACCGGCAAGGAGTTGGTAGCACAATCCATCCACCGGTTGTCCAACCGCAACTCCAAGCCGATGGTTGAGGTTAACTGTGCAGCCATACCGGAAGAATTGATTGAGAGTGAACTCTTTGGCCATGAAAAAGGCTCCTTTACCGGGGCACAAAGCAGCAAGAGAGGCAAGTTTGACCAGGCCAACGGTGGCATGCTCTTCCTGGATGAGATAGGCGACATGAGCCTCAAAACCCAGGCAAAGATCCTCAGGATATTACAGGAACAAACCTTTGAAAGAGTGGGCGGCAACCAGACCATCAGTGTTGATGTACGGGTCCTGGCAGCAACCAACAAGAATCTTGAGGAAGAGATTGAAAAAGGCAATTTCCGGCCCGACCTTTTCTGGCGGCTCAATGTCGTACCTATTGATCTGCCACTGTTGAAGGACCGGTTGGAAGACATCCCCCTGCTGGTCGCAGACTTTAGTGAAGAGTTAAGCAAGAAGGGCTTGGGCAAAAAGACCTTCTCCGAAAAAGCACTGGCTATGATGGCAAAACACAATTGGCCTGGTAATGTCCGGGAGCTGAGGAACTTTGTGGAGAGACTGGTCATCATGTGGCCGGATGAGACGATTTCAGCCGACACAGTAACCAAGTTCTTAAGCCAGAGTTATCCGGCTCCGGTAGTCATTGCTGATACCGCTGCACTGCACCCTTATCAGCAGCAGAATTTCAAGGATGCCAAGAAGGAATTTGAGCGGCAATATCTTATCATCAAACTGTATGAGAACAACAGCAACATATCACAAACTGCTGAACAGCTTGGCATGGAGCGCAGTCATCTGCACAAAAAACTAAAATCATTACACATTGATCTTTCAGAAAAAAACAACCCGTAAGCTCACACTTTTGATTGCACTATTAAAAAATTTATGAATATCCGTTAAGGAGTCGAGACCATGTTATTTCCTGAGTACCGTCCCAGAAGATTGAGAAAAAATGAACCCTTCCGAGCCCTGATTCGTGAAACACATCTATCGCCGGCTCAACTTATCTATCCGCTGTTTATCATACCGGGAAAGAACAGGAGAGAACCAATCAATTCCATGCCGGGTGTTTACAGAATATCGGTGGACCAGCTTGCCAAAGAGGCAAAAGAATGCCTGAAACTAGGGGTCAACTCCGTCATTCTCTTCGGTCTGCCTGAGAAAAAAGATCCCATGGGCTCCGGAGCACACATTAAAGACGGTATTATCCAACGGGCTATCAGGGAACTGAAGAACAAGGTCCCTGAACTGCTGGTGGTCACCGACGTCTGTTTGTGTGAGTACACCTCCCATGGCCACTGCGGCATCATCATTGATAAACAGGTAGACAATGATGCCACCCTGGAAGTTCTTGGCCGGACCGCCCTTTCCCATGCTGTTGCCGGGGCAGACATGGTTGCACCTTCCGACATGATGGACGGCCGTGTCGGTGAGATCAGAACCGTGCTTGACGAAAATAATTTGCATAATATTCCGATCATGTCCTATGCAGTAAAATATGCTTCGTCATTTTATGGCCCCTTCCGCGATGCAGCTGATTGTGCGCCCCAGGAGGGTGACCGGCGAGGCTACCAGATGGACCCGGCCAATTCCCTGGAGGCCTTGCGTGAGGCAACCCTGGATGTTGAAGAAGGGGCAGACATCCTGATGGTCAAGCCGGCGGTGGCTTACCTTGATATCATCAGCAAGCTGCGGGACGAGTTTGACCTGCCGGTTGCCGCCTATCATGTCAGCGGTGAATACGCCATGATCAAAGCAGCCGGTGCCAATGGTTGGATTGATGAAAAGAAGGTCATGGCCGAAACCCTGCTCAGTATCAAACGGGCCGGTGCGGATATCATCCTTACCTATTTTGCCAAGGATATGGCAAAACTGCTGCAGGGATAAATCCAGGCAATCACCTCATATTTCCACAACCAACTTTTGAAACTGATGAGAAACTCAAGCATGGATTTCCAGAGATACCTTGAAAATAGCTTCAGGTTTGTTAAGGAAGAGCCCTTTATTTTATTAGGCTGGAGTTTTGTCCTGCAGCTGACATTTATCATATCACAGGGCTTTGCGGTCATATTTATAGGGCCTCTGTTAGGCGGTTATTTCCTATTGATAATAGCTTTCCTGCGGGACAAAAAGAAGCCCTCTTATAAGGATCTTTTGAAAGGTTTCGAAGATTTCGGCAGGCTTTTCCCATACTTTTTCCTCCTGCTTATCAAGGCAATCGGCTTCATACTGCTGGTCATTCCAGGGGTGCTCTTTGCCACCTGGTGGATCTATGTTCTGCCGCTGATGGTTGACCGAAAAATGTCCTTCAGTGATGCCATGCGGCTCAGCATGAATAAAGTCAATAAGACCAGTTTCATAATGCATTTCGTTTTTCTGGTCCTCGTCTATGTTGTCCCTATCATCCTATTGAATATACTCTTCCTGATAAACCCGTTCCTGAGCATTTTCAGTATTCTCCTGCTGCCCATCCAAGCAGGCTGCCTGGTAAGCCTATACCTCGACCAGTTCAAAGAACTGGAATTGGCAACAGCGCCGGAGGACCAGCACGAATCAGCCGAAGCGACGCCAATGATCCCGCCACCTACTGAAATAATTGAGTCATCGGTTGAGGAAGAGATGGAATCTCCCCAGACTGGACAATCTGTATCCAAAGTACCTGAAACTTCAGAACAGCCAACTGATGTGTCTATGCCGGAAGGAAATGATCTGGAAGAAAAACCTGATCAAGGGACTGATGCCGATCAGCACCAGGAAGATGAAGGGTCAGATAAAGATACAGAGAAGGACGACAAGGACAACAATTAAATATTGCTGTGGGTTCCGGGTTCAAGGGTTCAAAGGTTCAAAGGTTCAAGGAAAAGATTTTAG
>PJEL010001444.1_pt1 | contig 24028 bp, 20 predicted proteins | sample 1853271 | NCBI WGS metagenome assembly PJEL01 (sample SAMN08108733, study PRJNA415343) | Invertebrate metagenome, whole genome shotgun sequencing project. | host: Globobulimina | place: Sweden: Gullmar Fjord | collected 2015-08
TCGCCGTTTTTGAATGCTGTTGCGTTGAATGGTTTGATTTCTGTGTTGATCATGATTTGACTCTCTTTCTAATTTGTAGTGTTTAACGCTATCCCGCGTCGATGTAGATATATTGCATTCGCACCGAAAATTAGTGAAATCGGACATTTCTATAGATTCAATAGGCAAATCCTATCCTTGATAGAAGAAGGCTATCGATAAAAGTTATCAACAGAAGTTATCGACAAAGCTTATCAACAAAAGCCATCAAAGCGGGCACCGCTCTATTTGGGTAGCTACGCTTTTTAGGTTGTTCTCTACATAAGGCTTATCTCTATTAGCGTGAGCATCTATTTATAGTGTGAGCATCTATGTATAGCGTGAACATCTATGTAGATACTACTTCTTTAAGTGTTCTGAGATCTCATGGTTATCTATAAATAACAAAAAATTATCATTAATATAAATTATGATAATTTCAATTAATCTTATTATATCCATATACTCTCTCCATCGAAACGAAACACCGAAGCTACTCTTCGGAAAGCACAGAATTAAAAACGAATTTGGAGCAAGTTATGAAAATGAATCACGTAGGCATCATGGTGGGCGACATGGATAAAGCAGTCGAGTTTTACACTAAGGCTCTGGGTCTAAGAATCGTAATGAACAACACTAAGGTTATGGAAGAGCGTGAATCAGCAATCGGACGTATGTGTATCGCAGTATTTGGCGAAGGCTTCAAAGGCTTCAACATTGCACACCTAGTAACATCTGATGGTATCGGTGTTGAGCTGTTCGAAATGAAAGATCGTCAAGAGCGTCACGAAGTAGACTTCTCTCGCCTAGGCATCTTCCACTTCTGTCTACAGCTTCCAAAAGAGCAGTTTCATTCAGCGATTAAGCGCGTTGAAGAGTTTGGCGGTAAGGTTCGTATGGACATCATGCGTTACCACCCAGAAGACGAACTAAAACAAGCGCAAATGGTTTACTTAGAAGACCCGTTTGGCAACCTATTCGAATTCTACTCGCACACATACGAAGACACGTACGCGACTGATTACGAGTAATCGCGTTACCTGCCTCTCATAAGGTAGAAACCGAAACACCCCCTAAAGAGGATTGGTAGAGATACCAATCCTTTTTTTGCTTTGGGGAATGTAACTTGGATTTGGACACATTATGAGATTCAAAGAGCTAAGATCAATAGCTGAGATAATCCATCATTTGAATTAATTGTATGCGTATCTCATTGGTTGTTTGACTGTGCCAATAACCCAATGCAAAAGACAATAGAGGGATGCCGAACATAATCAACAGCACTAAAACGAGAAGATACTTAGATGACAACTGCCAACCATTGCGTGTCTTTAATCCAAGTGCCTGCTTATTCGGACAAGCAGCAACACAGCGTAAACAAGCTTGGCACTCATCTGTTCGAATCTGTTTAGCGGTATGAATAATAATATTAGAAGGACATGCACGAGTGCATTTGCTGCAATTCAAATTATCTTTTTCATTTAAACAGTGTTTAGTGTCTCGACGAATTTTAAATGGGCTGAATAGGCTTGTTATCCCGAGTAGTGCGCCATAAGGACAAAAGTAACGACAAAAAGCACGTTGTCGCCATGCTGACATCAATAGAATGATGGCTAAAACACCAAGAGTAATCATTCCTGGTTCAACGAATACCCAAGCGGTTTTTACATCAGCGATTTTATGGTAATTGCCATTGAGATAATAAGTCAGGCTCGCGACAGGCATTCCGACTGAAATAAAGGTAAAGAAAGCTAACAATAAGTACTTCATCATGCGTAATGGCCAGTCGATCCAAGCCGGTGGTAAATACGCTTTCTTCACGAACTTTAAGCGTAATTTATACAGATACTCCCCTGCGAGACCTAACGGACAAATCCAACCACAAAATGCACGCTTACAAGCAATACCAGTCACTACCACAGTCACGAGCATGACGGCACCTGCCGGATGAGTTTGATCCCAAAACCCAATAGAGAAGATAGCCTTAAGTTGAATGGCCGCGGCAATAGGTAAGAAAGCATCCGTAACATCAGGTCGCATGAAGCTCGGAGATATTTGATGAACAAGTAGCCATGTGTGAAGGGTGTACTGGATCGCCACTAAAAATAATGAAAGTGCCATCGCGTGTTGGCTGACTTGACGCAAAACATTTGTCTTAGATGAAGCCGTAATGATGGTCGGTTTAAAGTAAAAAACGGAAGAGATAACAACCATCGCTAATGACAGAGCAATGAGTAGAGGCCAGTAGGCTGCACTAAGTACAGCAATGATGATAATGCAGGAAGTTATTATGCTACCGAGCTTTTTACCGCTAGTGTAGAGAACACAAATGCTATAAATCAATGCAAGCATTAAGGTAAAGGATTCAATAAAAGTCATATAGCCACCGTTTCATTACAGGGTGGTACTATAAATCGCGTGGAAGAGTATGTCTGACGATTAATGAGCTAACTTATCTATCTTTGATATGAGTTAATTTTCATCAATATTTCGCCTAACCATTAAGGGTGATTTTTAATAACGTTAGCTGGGGTTATTAATTAAGTGAACAGAGATGATTAATCGCTAAACCGCATTTTTGAAATGCTCAGTAAGAAAATCCAAAAACACTCGAACCTTTAGGTTTCCTCTTGGTGAGAGATGCAATGCGCTGACGGCTCGTTTCGCTTCATCAAATTCGCCTGAAAATAACCTTACGATTTTAGTTCGGTAGGAGAGTGCCCAGTCCAATTTTTGAATGCTCGGCTGAATGCGCTCGAATCTGAGAAGCCAAGTTCGTGAGCGACATAAGTAATATTACCGTCGTTTTGGTTAAGTAGGGTCAGGCTCAGCTCAAGTCGATACTTATCAAACAAGCGACGGAAACTCACACTTTCTTGTTTAAGTTTACGGTTCAAGGTTCGAGGGCTTATGTGCAGGTTGCTTGCTACGCTATCTAGGTTTGTGTCTTTCACTGCAAGCACTTTGAACGTTTCGTTCACTTTGTAGATTAAGTTGGTTTTTAACGCCTTTTCCATCTGTTGGTCAGCAATTCGTACTAACTCTGCATGAAAATCAGGTTGGAATTGGCGAGGTTTTCTCTGTGCCAGATCGTTAGAGAAAAGGAGATATCGGGCAGGGTAGCCTTCTTTCATTTCTATATTAAATACGCGCTCGAAGATGGCCAAGAACTCATCGCCGATGGTGTTCTTGTTAATATGAATGGCTACTTTTTGCATGGGCGCGTTGAGGTACTTTCGAATGAGCTTGAGAATAATACTGAAATAGAGCCCCAAGCTAATGTGTGTCATGAGCGTTGACTCATCAATGTATTCGGGTGTCACTGTCCAAAGTTCCAGTTCACCTTTATCGGTCTCACGACTGAATATCTTCAACAGTGGGTGTATATGAATCGAATACCGACTCAGTAGTTCACAAAAGCTGGAGAGATTGGGGGCGGTTAGCATGGCCATGACCGGAGCGCCCATTTCAAGTTCATCGAAGTAGCGGGCTGACTCATCAAACAAGTCGATCAGTTCATGATCAAAACGTTGGTAGATATTGGTGATACCGGTTTGAAGCTGATGGGCCGAAATCGTTTCGGCGGAGCAAAGTTGTTCATATACCTCTGCCCCTGACCAGATGTCACTGCTGTCTCCAATTCTAGCTTGGATCGCTGAATCTAAAGTTTTAAACCAAAATATGGGCAACTGAGTACTAAAACTTTCCACCATAACTTCCTGTTATTGCTGGTTGTTGAAGAGTGTTCTTCTCGTTAATGTGCCCCAAATTATAGGATTTTTTTACTGGTTACAAGCAGTGAAAAGCTCAGTTAGACCTTAGAACTTGTAATCAACACCGACTGAAACCACATATTGTGACGATTGGTAATATTCAATATTCGACGTGGTTGTTTTTGCACCTAATAGTGATACTAGAGACCAGTTTTTTGCATCAAAGATATTGGCATATTCATAGGCGATGAATGCACCGAAATCTTTATCTTCACGCGTCTTATTGAAGATAGGGTTCTCTTTATCATAGTCGCGTTTTGCTGCGTTGATCGTGAAAGCCAGACCATGATTGCCAAATCTTTTCGCTAAGTTCACTTCTGCTCCAACACTTAGGAACGATAACGCATTACCCTCCGAGTTCGACGAGAAAACATTGATTGAAGGCGTGAGAATGCCAGACCCATCTTTTAAGAAGTACTGGTAACCCGACTTAAGATAAAAATACTCTCGCTCTCGCGTCATTAATGCTCGCTCTTCGTCCGTTAAATCAAGCCCCTTTAATCCTGTGTTTTCTTTTTTCACATCGGACTCGCCAAAAGCCATATCGATATTAAAGTTAGTCCCCATCATTTTAGACAACTGCATTCGAACCACGTTGCCGGTTAGGTCGGTTTCTTCTCTCTTCGAATCAACGGCATAAGGGTCATCCCACACCTCGCCAGAGATCAGAGTCGGTAAGATAGAAAAGTCGATAACCATCCCGCTCTCCAGTTGCTGTCTATAGCCCACTTCAAATGCCAACGTACCTGTAATGATGTCGTCTCTAGAGGTGCCTAAGAAAATTTGCTTGTGATTCAAAGCGCCAAAGGTGTACTGCATCGAACCTAAAATAGCGACCATTCCATTGGCTTCAGTTGCACCAGACGACATTAAATCGGTTTGAGATTGATGATTACTCTGGCCAACATCTAAGTTGCTTGAGTTTGCGGTGAAGCCGGTTAGGAAGGTCATGTTGCCACTGAAACCTTCGCTTGGTGCCAAAGCTGCGTATGAAGGTGAAGCAAGCATCATAGTTGCCAAAAATAGGGAGATAATATGTTTCATCAATAGACTCGTACTTGAATAGTTTTTTAATCGAACTGATTTCGAAATCGAATAGCTCTTGAAAATAAATAGCTCTTGAAAGTGAATTGCTTTTTAAAGTGCATTGCTTCTTAAAGTGCTATTGGGGCTTTTTTATTTGCCCAAGGCTTGGCGCTTTCTAGTTGATAGGCCAATTCAAATAAGAGGCGGTCGTTGCCTCTTGCTGCGGAAAAATGACTGCCGACTGGAAGATTCTGCTTGTTCCAATACAAGGGCACCGACATCGCAGGGTTACCAGCCACGTTTTCGATTGGCGTGTAAGACATTAATTTCTCTGAGCGTGCCCATATCTCTTTGCCGGAGTGCGCTTTCTGGTCGAAATATTCAATATCCAAAGGAATATGGTTTGAACACGGAGTCAGCCATATATCGATGGTTTTAAAGAAATCTCGGTTGTGAGTCAGTGCGAAATTGTGGCATCGCGCTTTGGAGTCGATATACATATTAGGTTCGGCTTTTAAGCGTGCTTGCATCTCGCGAGCCAAATAAACGACGTTGTCACTCACCTTGTCTGGCATTGATTCAAGTGGCATACCTAGGCGGTCGAACTGTTCAACAAAGCCTGCCATCTTGTTGCCAAATACCCCCATGTAATTGCGCATGAACACGTCGCCATCTTGTATCGGCTGGTCAACTTCTATAACGATATGTCCAAGGCTTTCGAGTAACGAGGCCGTAGCTCGAATGGCAGCGATCGTATCTTCATCGGGAAGTCTGCCGTGGATATCTTTTAGGGTGACACCAATCGTTATCTTTCGGTTGAGAGAAGCATTAACCATTCCTATCGGAGTTCGTGGAAAAGGCGTCTCGAAATCGTTTTTTGTATGATGCTCTGTGACTGAAACCGCTAAAGCAGCGTCACGAACGGTTCTCGACATGAACGACTGATGGGTAAAATCTTCATTTGTTGAGCCGTCAGTTAGGCCCGAAATCAAAGACTCTCGACTCGGTTTAAAACCAAAGATTCCTGTCGCTGAAGCTGGCATCCGAGATGAGCCACCACCATCTGTAGAGTGCACTAAGGGTACATAACCAGCAGCGATTGCAGCTGCACCACCGCCAGTCGAAGAATGAACACCTCGGCTTAAATCCCATGGGTTGCGCGTCGCACCATAAAGTGGATTCTGTGTGCAGCCCAACGTCATCATCTCAGGGATATTTGTCATGCCTATCGTGTTGAGCCCTGCATTCTGTGTCGCACGAATAAACCAAGAGGTTTTGTTAGGCTTTCTGCCTTGGTTTAGTTTCGATCCCATCGTGCATTCAAGCCCAGCCACATCGACACAGTCTTTTGCTAGAAAGGGGACACCTGCAAAGGGGGAATGAGGGTTAAACGAGTCCGCGCGTTCCAGTGCTAAGTCAAAGCATTCAGAAACCACGGCATTGACCTGATCGTTTGTCTGGCGAATTTTATATATCGCTTCTTGTACGAACTCTTTTGGCGTGGCTTTTTTGCTTCTTATCAGGCTAGCCATCTCTGTCGCATCCAGTGGCGAGTCAACGGTTCGGTAATCTGCTGGTAATGTTTTTGGCGAAGTAGGAGATGCATTTGCTAAAGCAGGTAGAGATATAGCCGCAGCTGAAACTGCGCCTTTTCCCATAACTTTGAAAAAATCTCTGCGCTTTAATTCATTGATAGTCATAGTTTCTATCCCAAGTTAGAAAGTCACTATCCTTGTTTCGAAATCTAGCTTGCTAGATCTATCTTCACTCCGTGTGCTGATTTATGGGACTAGAATAAAGATCGGAGTGTTTGCTTGCAGTGCAAATACCGCCAACATTCATACCATTCACGCCAACTCGTTTGTCGGGTTATGTATAGGCAGGCGTTATTACTACTTAAACAAAGTCGTTGCGGGTGAATGGCGTGGAATGGTTGAGAAATGAGCAAGTTTAAGACGTTGTTAAAGTTGACGTTTTAAGGATAAAACCTTTCATGAATATGACGGAAGAAAGCGTTGTTTATGGAAATATTGCGGGCTCATACCGAATGGTAGCCTTGATTGAGCTGTGACTATACTCAGCACAATATTGCTAACCAACAACAACGAAAATAGAGAAACATGCAGAGATTAGCGTTCCCAAATCACATGAAAAAACTACATATCATCTTTACCGCTCTTATTCTTATGATATTAGCCGGATGCACCTCAACGTCTGCTGTCGGCAGTTCTAAAACAAAGGACTATGCCAAGTCACATGCTCTTGTGGGTAAAGCTTCTTGGTATGGCGATAAATTCCATGGAAAACTCACAGCAAGTGGTGAGACATACAACATGAATGCTTATACGGCAGCGCATAAAACTTTAGCCTTTGGCACTATAGTGAGAGTGACTAACACTGCCAATAATAAGTCTGTCGAAGTTAAAATTAACGATCGAGGCCCTTATGTAAAAGGCCGAGTGATCGACCTTTCTCACAAGGCATTTGCAAAAATCGGCAACGTTAAGCAAGGCACTGTGCCTGTCAAAATCGAGATTGTTGATGACAGTAATACCTTTAGGTATAAGCACTAATCCCTTCTAGCCTCCTCTTGAACCATATCTTTGCTCCCTTATCGGTTACAGAAAGGGGATGGATTGAATACCGAACTCTCAAGTGCGGCTACTCATTCAGCGTTTAGACGGTTCTTCACTTTATTGAATCTAAAAGGACTGGCAAAGAGGCCAGTCCTTTTTTGTTTTTGGATAATTCTTAACTTTGTTTCAAGCAGTAAGAAATAGATTATTAATATCAAATTATTGCGCATGATTAAGCTTCATTCATTTTTATCGCAATGTGATCAATACATCATACGGTGGTGGCGGAAATCTATATATTGCTACGCGAGTAAGTGTCAGCCTACTTGAAAAATAATAACAATATTAACCGTTAGGTATCGATCGAAATGAAAATGAAAAAGCTTGTGCTTTGTGGGCTTGCCGTTGGCTTAGTTGGTTGCGGTGGGAGTAGTGGTAGCGGTAGTGATAACAGTGGGGGAGATTCCAATATTTCTTCTATTTCAGGGAAGGTTATTGATGGCTATATTATTGGGGCTACAGTTTATCTCGACCTAAATTTCAATAGTGAGTTGGATGCCAATGAACCTAATGTTGTTACTAAAGAACAGGGCGATTTTAGTTTAGATATACCATCAACTTATCGTGAGTGCGCGCAATACGTTCCTATTGTGGTAGATGTTCCGGAAGGTGCTATCGATACTGATTTTCCTGATACGCCAATTGAAGACGCTTACACGATGGTGATACCTCCCCAATATGCGTTGAGCACAGATCAAGAGCTATACAACTTAACACCATTAACTTCTGTGGTTTGGAATGAAGTAGAAAAAGAGTTACGCGAAAGCACTTCTCAGGAGCTTTCTTGTGAGTCTTTGCTAGAAGAACAAGAGCTGAGAGACGACATAGCGGATCGCTTGACTGAGCAAGAGCTTCACGTTGCTCGTCGCTACAACATCACAGTAGATGAGTTGTATGGTGATTATATTGAGTCTGGTAATGATGAAGTGCATCAAATAGCTCAAGATATTGTTCCCGGATTGCAAAAGTCATATGCAGATACACGTGAATTAATCAATCAATATCCAGAAGCAGACTTTGCCTGGGTCGAATACTTCATGGGCAAATGGGATAGTTCAAATAATAGCTACAAGGATGCATGGTATCGCTACCAATTCGTGCAAATGTCTAATGGTAACCTAGAGTCAGAAACTCATGTAATGTCTGATGATCTCAATAGTAAAATTCAACTTCATGATAAGCATTCAATGGAAACAACGGTTCGAGACGGGGTTAATATTGAAAAAACGGTATCTATGGATATCGCAACCAGTGAATATTATTGCTCTGTAAGTGAGTGGCTTGAAACGATCTCTCAGGATTCGTCAGGCGTTCGTAATACTGTATATGGAAATGCTGGGGACTGGAGTGATTGTAGTAACCTCGCTTTAAGTAGTCATTCCGTGGTCCAGGCTTTAGTCACAAAAGATTATGATGACCATGACCTTATTAGTTATTCTTCACATAGTTATGATCAAGGTAATGACAGTGGGTTTACTCATTTGATTGGTGTGACCGATACCATTACAGCATCTGACTTAACTCCAGTTCGTAATGTAATTGATACCGATTTTTATAGCGAAGAAGGGCACGGTGCAGATTCTTGGTCTCGTGTAATGAATGAGTTTGGTGACAATCCAACTCAAGTAATGACAAGCCATAGTAGCAGTGGTGACTGGGAGCGTTTTACAAGTTATAAAGACGGCACTCATAAAACGGAATGTGGTATTTCTGAAGCTGGTTTGTCAGAGGCTAACTGTTCAAGTTAAACCTATTTCTCCGTTTGAGGCGAAGTAACATAACAATTTACCAAGGCTGCGTTTGCGGCCTTTTTTGATCCTTTCTAACATCATTTTTAGTTAGATTATCTAATTCTTAGAATTTGAATTGGGTCTTTTATATATCGTTGATTCAGTGGTTTACATGTCAGTCACCAAGCTTCATTAAAATTCATTGTGAAATAATGAAAAGATGACCTAATCCAAAGTGAGTTGTAATTTGATTGGCAAGGGAAAGGAAAGAGAAATTACATTTCGTTACTTACTGAAGTAAATCTGAAACATCGCTGACACGGTTTTGAAATTTTTGGTGGCTAGTTTATGGGGTTCTAAAACGAATCCAAATAAGGAAATACCCGTGAAGCTAACACCTGTCGTTGCCGCCGTAATCATGTCTTTCAGTTCAGCAAGTTTTGCTTTCAGCCTGCAACAATCTGCCAATGAAAACAGTGAAGATCTCGTATGGACGGGGCACCTTAGCCCAGACAGCGACACGGTAATGTCTTCGATGCTCGCGGCTCATATCTATGGTGGTACGGCGACAGTGCCTGAGTCTATCAACCCTGAATCGACGTTTATCTTGAACTATTGTAATGCGGAATCACCACGAGTAGAGACCGATTATTCTTCATATAGAGTGGGGCTGGTGGATTTCAACCAAGTGACTCAATTAGCGCCAACCATCGATCAGTCATCTATTGTGGCTGTGGTCGATCATCACGCGATTGGAGGCTCTCCAATTAATACGCCACAAATTGTCGAGATGGATATTCGAGGTTGGGGTTCAGCTGCAACGATTCTGGCTGACAACGCTGAAAAGCTTGATGTGACCCTACCTAAGCACCTTGCTTGTGTTGGTTTGGGTGCGATTCTTTCTGACACTGTGGTATTCCAATCAGCAACTACGACTGAACACGATCGTGAATACGCAGAGAAGTTGGCAAAAATTGCGGACATTTCAGATATCGAAGACTTCGGCCAACAGATGTTGATTGCTAAATCGGATCTTAGCCACCTTTCATCTGAAACCATTCTGACGCTGGATTACAAAAACTTTAAGTACGGTGGCAAACAGGTGGGCATCGGTGTCGCTGAAACGCTAACGGCTCAACAACTGATTGATCGTAAAGACGAGTTATTGGCTGCGATGAAGTCTTATAAGGCTGAGAACGACTTAGACCATCTGTTCTTCTCAATCACCGACACTAAGAACAAAGAAGCAAACTTACTGTGGGTAGATGAAAGCGACTATCAAGTCATTAAGTCAGCTTTCAATGCCGAACCAACAAGCGACATGTTAACTCTGGAAGGCGTCACTTCTCGCAAGCGCCAGATTGGCCCAACAGTGCAGAAGGCGATTGAGAGCTTGTAAGTAGAAAGAGAGTTTGGGAGAGGGATTGGTAGAGATGCCAATCCCTTTTTGTTTTGGGGAGAGCTAAAACTACATATTTTTATAATGTGAGCAATCACGTTAATTTGATAATGAGTCCATATTGTTTAGTTCGCCTAAATATCAAACTTGATGTGTATTAAAGATCAAATGTCCATTTGTGTTAATGTCGGTCATCAACATCTATATGGTATACGGTGAAGTTTTGGCTAGACGTGGTAGTGGTTTAAGAACAGCGATTAGAGTTGTTAAAGCTATAGATAAAGCAAACAAGCGTTCTATACGGGAATCTGAAAAGCGCCGTAAAGCAGCTGAACGTGAAGAACTACGAGTTGAGCGTGAAAGGATACGCCGGTTAAAAGACGTTGAACGAACTGAGAAAAAGAGAGCCTCAGAAGTAAAAAGAGCGTTTAAAGAGTCCTTGGTTGAAGCGAAAGATGAATACAACGATCGCTGTCTTGAACGCTCTTCATTAAGAAAACAATTTATCAAAGAGGTTTTAAAGTAAATGGATAATAATTTACTAATAGTTGTCGTTTCAGCCGCGGTATTAATTTTCTTGACCTATATCCTAACTAAAAATAGTGCCAACAAAAAAGTAGCGGAATATAAGTCAATCGATGAGGCTCTTAAGCTCATAAAAAACGAACTACATGTGGTGAAGACTGAATCTGAACAAGCCGCGAGAGAACTAGATTCTATATTAAATGAGACTGAATCGTTAAGGGCTCTTCAGAAAAATGAGAATACAATTGCTGAGAGTTTAGCTCAAAAAACAAAAGAGCTTGAAGCTGTGGAGCTAGGTATCGAAGATAGTAAATCTTCATTTGAGATGAATACTAAGGCTCTTGATGAACTCATGGGTAAGCTTGACTTATATTCTCGAATTGATGAGTACACTTCATGTGGTCATTTTGAAATGCCACAATATTTGTACGAGACGTCAGTTCGCTTTGCTGAAGAAATTAAGGAAGTTAGGCAATCTCAAAAAGAGATGATCAAAGATAAAACTGCGATTATTTATCCAAGCTACACGGTTATCTCAAATGATGCTGCTTACAATAGAAAAATCTTAGATGCACAAGTTAAGTTAATGCTGACTGCGTTTAATACAGAATGTGACTTCTTAATAGGAAAAGTATCGCCAAGTAGCTTTGCTCGAACATTAGAACGCATAGAGAAGCTAGCTAATAATATTGAAAAACTTTGTGCTACTTTTGAATGCGGCTTTAATTTGGACTATATCGAGTTAAAATTTGAGGAGTGCAAACTCCAATATCAATACATGCTCAAGAAAGAAGAAGAGCAAATTGAACAGAAATTAATTAAAGAGCAGATTCGTGAAGAACAGCGAGCTATAAAGGAGTTCCAAAAAGCAATTGCTGATGCTGAAAAAGAAGAGAAGATGTATCGCAAGATGCTTGAAAAGGCACGTGAAGAATTAAATGATGCTTCGGATGAAGAGATAGAGCTTATGGAGCGTCGAATAGCAGAGCTGCAAACTCGACTCGAAGAAGCTGAATCTAAAGAACAACGAGCTAAGAGCATGGCTGAACAAACTAGAAAAGGGCATGTTTACGTGATTAGTAACATCGGCTCATTTGGTGAAGATGTCTATAAAATTGGTTTAACGAGAAGGCTTGAGCCAATGGATCGCGTTAAAGAATTAGGGGATGCAAGCGTACCATTCTCTTTTGATGTCCACGCTATGATTTATGCCGATGATGCTCCTGCTTTAGAGGCTGCTTTACATAGAGAGTTCCATACTCAACGTGTAAACGCGGTTAATACCCGCAAAGAGTTTTTCCAAGTTGATTTGGAATCTATACAAGAAGCTGTAGAAAAAATTGCTGGCTTTGAAGCTGAGTTTAAAATGACGGCTCTCGCAGAAGACTATTATGAAAGCTTAAGACTCCAAGATGCTGCGTAAACATAATCGAGCTAAGATATCTTAGCTTGATTTTTTGCATCAGAACTTAGAGTATTTCGGTTCACCCAAACAAAAATGGAACGCCTGAGCGTTCCATTTTTCGTATCTGATTTACCTTAAACTTGCTCGCTTGGGTGTCCCCACATTAGCTCGCTTGCGTAAGGGCCAGTGACGCTTGATGTTGATTCACCCACGCCGTCTAGTGCGCCTGGGGTAAGTGCTTTAGCGAACCAGCACTCTAAAGGTGCAAGTGTTCTTACTGGTGGAAGCACGTTATGTGGCGTGTTGTAACGGTTGCCGTAGTGGAACGGTTCGCCCATCACGAAGATAACGTCAGCGTCGAGTTGTTTCTCGGCTTCTTCCATTAATCGAGTCGCGTAGCCTTTGCCTTGGTATTCTGGCAATACAGCTAAAGGTGCAAGCACATAACACTTCAGGTGTGGTGCTGCGTCTATTGTGATTGGGGTATAGCATGCGTGTGCTACGCCTTCATGCACGATAGAAAAGCTACCGTCGGCAATAAGATCGTCGGCAAATTCTGCGTACAGTTTTGCATGGCGTTCGTCGTAAAGCCCGCCTGCAGCGGCGAAAGCTTGGTATTGAATTTCATAAGGGGTTTTCATTTGAAAAATTCCTAACTTAAATTATTGGTTGTTAGCGTTTTCAGATATCAAATTGCTTTAGATAGCCAACAACGTTTTATTGAGCTTTTAAGCGAGGTACTTATAAATCCAGCAGCAGTAAGTACTTAGCTATGAAGCGTTCTTTAATTTGTTCTAACGGGTAATCACCATCCGAGAACAAGTAATTGAGTGCGATACCATCGATATCGGCGATTAACATGTGGCTATCGACAATGCTGTTGGCATTGGGAATGTCACACAGAATGATTTCGAAAGAGTGCACCATCAGTTGGTAGCGTTCGTCTAACAAATCTTTCAATATCAGCCTTGTTGAGGGCTGGCATTTCAATTGGTAATCAAGTTGATAAAACCGTTTTTGTTGCGGGTCGGACATCGACAAGAAGATGTGCTCGATAAGGTTAATAAACCTCTCTTTAACCGACATACCTTCACTAGATTGGTCAACACTTTCACCAACTTCGCTAATGATTTCAGCCATGCGAACAAACACTTGTCTTAGTAGGTCATCTTTATTTTTGAAATGATGAAAAACTAAACCCTTCGATACTTTCGCCGTTTCACACACCTGTGCGATAGACGTTTTTTCAAAGCCTTGTGTCGCGAATAATTCAATCGCGGCTTGGATTGCTTGCTGCTTCTTGTCCATGGATATCACTCAATTATGTTACCGACCGACTATCCGGTCTGTAATTTATTTGAGAATAATATACGAGATGAATTTGGATCGCAAGATCTTTAAGGATCGTCAGATTAGATCAAGGAAAGTGTCGGTTTTATTGGCAACAGTGAGTTAAAGATGGGGTGTCGTCTTTAACCTCGGAATTTGGCAATGCTCTGATGATTACTTCTGTTCTGCTCTCAACCAAAACTCAGAAAGATCTTCAAACAGGTCGTCGTTATCTAAAATGCTTAAATGGTTTTCGTCGTAACCAAGAATTTGCTCGGCATTCAATTGAGCTGGGCGCGACAACTGGCTTGATAGGCTAATCACGCCATCGTTACTGTTGGTGTTAAACAGCTCGCCCGAGTTGTAACCAAACGCCAAGAAGTGTGGGGTGTGGGTTGGCTTGTTATCCGCAAATAAATCAGCGATGAATTTGCCGTCTGGATTTAAATCGACCCAAGCTGGCATTACAACGGGGGAGTATTCTATTCCTTGTTTGGCTGATGCTACGCCACCAAATGGCGAAGAGATGGTAGTGATGCTGCTAACAAAATCACATAGCTGGCCAATGCGACACTGACGAATACTGTTTGTCACGATCAAGCCACCCATACTATGGGCTACCACGTGCATTTTTTGAATCTTGTATTCAGTCACTATGGTATGCAAAAGGTTATTCAAGCCTTTTGAATTCAAAGAGAGTGATAAGCCTGAAGGGTAGTTAAATACCCAGATTTGATATTTGGACTGGTCGATCTTTTCAATGAGTGGGGCAAAATCTAAAGCGGTCGCATTGATGCCATGCACAAATAAGATAGGGGTTTTATTTGGGTCGTATTCAGATAGAAAATAGAGTCCGGCATTGTTTTCGAGCAAAAATGTCAGCGGCTGCCACATGCCGAGATTGGCGTTCTCTTTCTCAAAAGGTTGGTCCGTCAAACTCACAACGGTGCCTATTTCAACGAGGTCTAGTTCTATTTTTAAGAGGGAAGACAACGAGCGATCAACAAAGGCGCTTGGCAGTGCATTTTCATTAACGGTTAGCGAAACGTCGATTGTCGATTTGTCTTGGTGGTCGTGAAGGTTGATCACACTGAATGGTTCGTCAGCTTGTAGGGCTAAGTCTTGGTTTCTATCTTCAAAGATAAGTAGGTAGTGGATATCGTTTGATAGCTGTAACTGAATACTGTCGCTGTCTATTATGCCGTCGTAGCCATCAACTTCGCTTTTGTTGATGTCTTTAATTTGTTCAATAACCACGGCTGAGTCTGAGGCTGGTTGACTCAAGGTGATGGTGTATTGGTCGGTAATTGAGTCGATAGCGTCCATCTCATGAGAGAGATTTCTAAAGTTTCCGCATCCTGACAACACAGAGCTGAGTAACAGCACTGAACTGGCTAACAGCGCAGTAAATAATCGCCTCATTTCAATTTCATCCCCATATCGACAAGCTTCATCCTTGAATTCACACCCTGTGTTTAACATTAGCAATAAAACAAAGAGTTATCTTATCCATTCTGGTTGATCACATTCTGTCTTGAGTATGAGCTTGTTGGGGATGTTGGAAGGGTAATGTTGCGACTATCTTGGTTACTTAGATGACAAACACTGTTGGTTAGGGTTACGCAATTCAATAATGGTGTTGCGGATGTCGATTCGTTTGAACGCTTCGTCATTAACTTGAGCATTGCTGAAGTCAGTGCGAAACAAGTCTGCACGCAGTAAATCGACGTTGTGCATTTGTGTGTTGCTCATGTCGGCGTTACGTAAATCCGCATCTTGGAAAATCGCGTTATTCAGAGTCGCGTGGCTGAAATTGGCGTAGGTGATATCCGCTTCACTCATGTTACTGCCCGACAAATCCGTACCACTAAAATTGGTACGAATTAGGTTGGCACAACGCAGGTCGACGTTTTGAAGCGCTAGATTACTTAGGTCGGCATTACGCAATTGCGCTCGTTCGCCACCTTGGTTTTCTAGCCATAACTTGTGTTGTTCAAGAATAGAATCAAGCTCTTGTTGAGTGTATTTATTCATACTTCACGCCACCCCTTCAGTTGTTCGATATCGCTTATTGATTTGGTATTACTTAATTTTGCTGTGCCACACTTCGCTGTCTGGGCCAACGACACATTCGCCATCTACTCGCATTGATAAACGAATCAGGCAACGTTTCACCACTTCTTTGAAGTCGTCTTCTGGTAAGTGTCTGACTGAATCAACCAAGGCTTTGCAGTGAGGGGCGTTTTGTTCTTTTAATGTGTAGAACACCCATTTACCTTTCTTTTCGTGGTTGAGCAGGCCTGCTTTGTAGAGCATTTTTAGGTTACGCGAGACGTTGTATTGAGTCTCACCAATGATGTCCATGGCTTCAGCCACCGCCATGCATTCATCCACATGCAGAAACAGCCAGAATAATCGTAAGCGATTGGGTTCCGACAGGGCTTTTAATGCATCAATATATTTTTCATCCACGTGGTGGTTACCTTTTCAACGAATAGCGCCACTCAATACGAGCAGCGCGAAGTTTCTATTTGTCGTTTTTACAAAGTGTAAGCCTCTACACAACGTATTGGAAGATGGCGCCACCAACGACGGCGGTGGTTAGAACGATTCCAACAAACGCGATTACGGCTTTTCTTTTTAGAACTGCTGATACTAGCGCGATTTCAGGCAAACTTGCACCAGTACCACCGATAATTAATGCAAGTGCTGCGCCTAAGCCCATTCCCTTAGCAATTAATACGTTAAGTAGCGGTATTGCCATTTCGATACGTAGGTAAAGTGGAATACCAATCAATGAAGCCACCACTATCGATTGGAAGCTATCGCCACCGACATACTTCTCAACCAGATCCGCAGGCAGGTAAACCGCAGAGAATCCGCTGATCGCCGCACCCAACAATACGTATGGGATGATTCGTTTGAACAGAGACCAAGCGCCGCCCATGGCATTACGCATTCTTGATGCAGAAGAGGGTGCTCCACCACAGGTTGAAGTGTTGCTGCTGCATCCTTTCCCTTTGTTGTCTTCCAGTTCGTCGGCACGTTTGATTTCATTTTTCCAAGGCGACTTGGAGATCAAGTAGCCACCTAGTACCGCTGCGGTAAAGGTTACCAAGAAGTACACCACGGTGATCTTCAACCCGAACGCGGCATACACCATCGCCAACACAATAAAGTTACACAGTGGTGCCGAAATGATGAAGCTCATCACCGTACCTAATGATGCGCCCATTGATGCCATTGCCATGGTGACAGGTACAACCGCCGCACTACAAAATGGCGTCAACATGCCAAATAGCGCACCCAATAGGGTTCCCCATTTGTCGTGTTTAGTTAGCGTTGCTTGGAGTTTTTCTTGGGGGATGTATTCACGCATGATGCCAGTTAGCAGTGACACGATGGCGATGATAAGGACTAAGCCTTTCGCTACATAAAAGAACTCGTTAAACGCAATTAATAATTTAGTATCCAAAATTGGAATCTCTAGCAAGTGAAAGAAGCTGGATAATATGATCACATGCACATTTGTGCAAGTGTGCATTTGTTGGTTGGGAAGGAATTAGGCATTAAAATCGCGGTTCTGTCGTAGGCTCGTCTCTTGAATAGATAGGGGTTACAGATAGATAATTTATATAAATCATATAATTAGGTTTTATGTGCGATAGGAAAAGGCACTGGTTTAAGTGTTGATGCATGGGCGTGATTTTTTTCGCTGAAGTGGAGATCTTATGGAAAAGTTTTGCTTTTTGGGTGTGTTGGGTAATGGCCGAACTGTGGATTAGGTTAGTTTGGGGTGGACTAGATTGGGACTTGATTCAGGTATTAGGCTCCAACAAAGGGTATCGGAGACATTCTATTCTGTGAATGCAGGTGTAAATAGAGGATAGAGAACAGACATGAATTTGTGAAAGGAGAGTGCACTAAAAAAGGTGCCATGATGAATTCATCACAGCACCAGCCACATTAATTAAAGGTTATTCTTATACACCTTGCCGTCTTTCATGATCAGCTTTTGAGTCTCGGTGTTGGCTACACACGCCACACCTTCCAGTGGGTTACCATCGATGATTAATAGGTCGGCATACGCGCCTTCAACAATCTGACCTAATTTGCCTTCTTGGTAAGGGTGTTGGTAAGTCGACATCTCGAACAGGCGTCCACAGTTTGAGGTCGCCATACGCAGCGCGGTGATGGTATTGAACACTTGTTCAATCGCTCCGAATTCGTTCAACTGAGTGGCATGCACGTTGGTTTCACCGACACAGTCGGTACCAAAGGCAATGTTTTGGATATCGTGCTTTTTGATAAGCTCCGCCGATTTAAACATGGCTTTGCCTACGCGTTCTGTCTTACGGTACGTTTCTTCATTCGGCAATGGAATTTTACGCTCGGCAATCAATGAAGCGGTAAAGTAAGAAGGAATCACCCAAATACCTTTCTCTTTGATTATCTCTGCAATGTCGTCATCCATAATCGTCGCGTGCTCAAATGACATCACGCCCGCTTCAGCCGCTCGACGCATGGCATCAGAAGTATGGATATGCGCAGCCACATAGGTTCCGTAATCTGAAGCGGCTTGAACAGCAGCTTCCATTTCATCGGAAGTAAATTGCAATGTGTCTAATGGGTCGAAGGTCGATGATGCACCGCCACCGGCCATGATCTTGATTTGTGATGCGCCCATAAACAGTTGTTCACGCACCGCTTTCAATACTTCTGAGCGGCCATCGGCGACTCTCATCGCACCTAGCTTCATCATTGGTGAATCTTCGTGGCCATTGGCCAAACGTTCTTGTGCTTGGTTTTGGCGGTAGTCTGAGTGACCACTGGTTTGCGAAATTGCGGCCATTGAAGGCAGGATTCTTGGGCCCGTTGCGTAGCCATTATCGATGCTCTTTTTAAGACCAAGCGTGTTGCCCGCCACATCACGAATGGTAGTAAAGCCGCGCATTAACATCTCTTCTGAAATTTTCGCAGAGCGAATCGCCACTTCTTCGCGAGTCATGGTATCAATCACATTGAATGATGCCGAGAGGGTAATATGAACGTGCGCATCAATCAGGCCGGGCATTACCGTGCCGCCTTTCGCATCAATGATTTCATCAGCGACCGCTGGATCTATCTGACCAATCTTAGTCACCAAGTTATCTTCAATAAGGATGGAGACGTTCTCGATAAGTTTGTCATCGACACCGTTAAACACGTTGGCATTAATAATTAGCTTGTTCATATTTGACACCTCTTTGGTATGAGTCATTTTGTTGATGAGGTAATCATAGGGTTTGCGAGAGGCGAAAAATGGCCATTTGATGACACGTAATGACGAGGCTTATTTTTGTATCTTTCTCTGCTTTAAGTGCTGCTTTGATTTGAACGCTGCTTTGTTTTGAACGCTAAGGGGTATTCTAATCGTCGCTGCCTTAAATCGTCGTTATCGTGCGTTGAGAGCCAATTTACCGAATCGTAATCGGCTCCGAAACAGCACGGCATAAGCCAAGATGTTGAAGTAGTTCATTGATTAATAAGACATACTTCGTGTTGACAATACCCCGAAAATTGTCAACTCGATGTCAGTATTTAGGGGCTCTGACATTGGCCTGAAATTTAAATTCGTTCAATGAGGCAACATCCTGATACCAAGAAAAGCATATGGTTAAGGATTCAATCATGAAAAAACAAAATATCTCGGCAGTGGCGCTTCTCGCATTGATTATTGCTGGTTGTGGCGGAGAAAGTTCATCAGGAGGTGACAGCACAACGTCAAACAACGTTAATGCTCCAAGTAATCCAAGTAATTCAGGTAACCCTGACTCGCCGTCAACAGTCGTGTCTCAGCAGCCCGATATCAAGGCGCTCAGTAACACTATGATTTTTGCTATTGAAGGCTTTGTTGAAAAAACGGATCCAATCAGAAATTTCTCATCTATTGCCGTTCAAAATGAGCTGCCTGCATTCAAGGGGGGAGATACTCAGAAAGTCGATGTGACTATCGCTGTACCAACAATCATTATCGATAATGGCAGTAACTTCGTTAACGATTGGCATTGTTACGAAACGACAGGGTTAAGCGCGCAAAGGAAGAATCACCAACTGCTCGTGGACGGTACAATTTCTGAATATCGATACGATATGCAAAGCAACTCCTGTTCTAGTGAGCACTTGGGATCGTATGTGTTTAACAATGCGGTATTGGACAGCTCTTTGGAATTTAAAACCGTTGGCAGTGTCGTTTTCAAAGATGGGAGCGGAGTAGAGTCTAATTTGCCCACTTATGATTTTATCGCTCAGGCTTATGGACAGCAGTCTAAAGAGCGGTTTGGTGACTCTTGGGAGTTGTTACAGCGCGATAAGATTAACGCAGCAGCAAAAGAAGTTGGGGCTTCGATCTTTGAGTTGAACGCTTCATCAGGAAAGATCGATTTGGATCTCGACCTGCTTAATAGCTACACTCTTATCGATTTCTCATCACTAGATTCAAATCAATTGTTGAATGGTGCGATTTGGGGAATGCCTGGCCAAGGCGTTGCCGATGAAAGATGGTGCCGAATTGTGAATATTCCAGATGATCTAAGCCAGAACAGTATTAAGTACCAATCTGTTATCTCGACAAATTGTGCGAGGTCGACACAACGTTATTGTGATGCCTTTGGTTCATCGTTTCCGAGTGGTAATTACCCACCGGTAGCGCCTATCGCTTGGGACAGTAACACGGCGAGTAATGCTCAATTGAACTCAGATGAGCAACACAGAAGAGATGCTCAAGGTCATTTTGTTGTGAACAGTTCTGGCCAGAATGCGTTTGTTCTCTCATCGAACTCGGCTGTGATTCCTATCTTTGGTTACACCAGTCCGCGAAGCGATGGGAAGGGTAATAATGCTGGTCTTAATAGTTGGGCTGGTCACGAAGGTCACTGCCAAAACGTGATGAACAGTCGACACACAAAGATGGGCATTGGTTACAAAACCAGTAAATCAGACGCATCGAAAATGTCTTATTGGACGCAAGATTTCAACTAACTCGCTGATAGCGTAAATAGGGGTAATCCGTTTAGTGCCGCCTTTGTCTGTTTGTTCGACAGCGGCATTTAACTCGACAGTGGCACATTATTCAACCGTGGCGCTTTGCTCAACAGTGGCATTTTACTTAATAGAGGCACTTTACTTAATAATGATAGGTGGCCGAGCAGGATTATAGAGGGTGAATGTAGCGATGACACTATGATGATTTATTTATGTTGTGGCTGATTTAGAGTGGTGTCATCAAATGGTAAGTTTTGCTCCGATTCGAACGTTAAGATGTATTTCAAATCAAGGCGACTTATCAAATTAGAGAGAGACAGAATGACTAAATCAGACAAAGTTTACGGTTTCAACACTCCACAACGTCTATTCGTCGGTTACACGTTAGCCGTGCTGGTGGACTTAGTGGTACTTAACTTCTTTGATGAGTACTGGGATTTCGTAAATATTGAGTCTTTTACTATCTCTCTGATTGCCGCGGTTCTACTGCAATTACTGTTGAAGCTGTCTATTGGTTTGGAACATAAAATTGCTGAGCACTTTAAGAGCAAGCCGGGTACAGCACCTAAAGTCTACCGAGCAATCACGACTTACATCATCTTGGTCGGCTCAAAGTTCGTGATGCTAGAAGCGATTAACTTATTGTTCGGTGAGAAGGTGAGCTTTACTGGCCCTTGGAATGGCGTAGTTGCGTTCTTCGCGGTGGTATTTACGATTCTGATTGCCGAAGTGATTGTATCTAAGGTTTACTTTGCGCTTGATGACAAACAAGCATCAGACTTGAACGAAAAGACAGCTTAAACGACAGCTGAATAGAATTCGGGAGTTTGAAACGAACTCTTAACTGAAAAGGGCTAGCAGGTTTGCTAGCCCTTTTTTGTTTTATGTATTGACCGCCAAGCAATGCACAGCATGCACTCTGCCGACCCCGCCTTCTGATTAGTAAAACCCATAATGCTCACTGTCGATCCAATACGCTAAATTAATAATTAAAAAAAGGATCAGATATGCTGGTATTTTTCCTTTGGGTGATTAAACAGAATGATTAATAGCCTTTAACTTGGGCTAAATATTAATTTGTTATTAACGACGGATAGGAATAACTATTAAATCAAGAATCTTTTTCTATTAACCATATTATTTTTGAGGTGTTGCCTGTTCTAGATATAAAACAGACTCAATTAAGATCTTTAATATTCATAAAACCAATCATTGCTTTAATCTAGATCACAAATATCAATAAGCATTGTGTTGCATATTTTGTTTCTGGGTTATTTTCCTGACGCCATCATAAAGGAAAAATAATAATGAAAAAAACAATAGCTCTACTGTCTGTAACTGCTTGCCTAAGTCCATTTGCTTTTGCTGATAATATTAACGTTATCACAGGTGAATCACCTGAAGGTGTCTACGTTCAATACCAATCAACTAACCAAGTTAACGAGTCGATGAAGCAAGAGGGTTTTGCACTGCATCGCTGTGGTATCAATACGCTTCGTAATGATATTCAAGTTAATCAAGGTTTAGATGTTCCTCACAGTCAGATCCAATGTGTGTATTCTAAACCGGGTCAATCAACGAGTGATGAATCTGAATTGCTCTATTGGCACTTGAACATTCTTTACAGCGTGGAGAATGAGAACTTCATTGCTGAGAGTGAATTTGCTGAGCGTTATACCAGCGATATCTATACCCATAGCCCTGAATATCTTCTAGACATTGGCCCAAATTATTACCGTCAACACTCGGAAGTTGAAGCGTTGGGAATGAAGGTAGGTGAATGTAACCTACAAAAAATCTATTATTTTAGTGCGCCTACGGAAGAGTCATACTTGTCAGATATAGCATCTTGCCCTGTATATAAGGCTGACGGTGATCTCTCTGGTAATATTACAGTGGAAATTAATCATACCCCGGCTAATTTAGGTTACAGCGAACGTCTTGTTAGTTTTCATGCAATTTAATAAATGTTATTATAGTTAATAATTTAAAAATTAGAATTTCCTTAGAATACATATTGAATTAACGTTTATTCGCATACGCTAATTAAGCTAAGTCAAACCTAATTGTGAAAAAGGGTTGGTATTAATACCAACCCTTTTAATTATCTCATTAGGTATTGATCATTTATGTCGTCACTTTACTTGGAGTCTTCGAAAACCACATCCCCTCGCAACACTGTCATTAATACCTGAGTATTGGCTATTTGCCTTGCCGATACTGTGGTGATGTCTCGGTCGAGAATCGCGAAGTCCGCTGATTTCCCAACTTCAATAGAACCCGTGACGTCTTCGATTCCAAGGCTCTTTGCTGCATTGAGCGTGTAAGCGTCGATAGCTGTGTAGATATCAGTTAGGCCTGTTTTGCCCATGATTAAGCTATTTGCGATGCCGACTAAAGGATTGATATCATGTACGTTCCAGTCACTGCTCAAGGTGATGTTGGCATCAGTCTTAAGTATCGCGTCTAGGTTCATCAAGGCTTTGGCGCGGCGAGCACCAAGGAAGGCTTCGGCCCATTGGTGTTGATGCTTGGCTACGTAATCGGAACCGACTTGGAAGTCCGCTGAGACATTGAGCTGCTTGAAACGGGGGACGTCTTCATCATTGATTAACTCTACGTGAGTGAGGGTATAAGGCTTTTGCGAACCTTGTTTACGCACGCTTTCAATCGCATCTAGTGATTCACGAACGGCACCATCACCAATCGCATGAATGTGAGCGCTAAAACCGATCTTATCGAGCGCGGTTAGCCACTCTTTCATCTGTGCTGGTGGAATGTAGTTTAGGCCATTGGGAGACTGTGGCAGATAGGTATCTAAATAGGGCGCGAGTGTTTTTGCTGTGCCATTAATGAAGATGCCATCGCTGTACATTTTTACCTGATCGACGAGCAACAGACGGCTTTTATCATCTGAATACATCTTCTCGAAGACTTCTAATTGCGGGGGTATCGCCATTGATGGGTAAACCCAAGGGCGTAATGACACGCGAGCCGTCAAATCTTGGTTTTGCTCCGCTTCTAGCCAAACGTCGTACCAACCTCGTTTCCAATACATCCGGCCGTCACCAATGGTGGTAATGCCGTGCGCAGCGGCTTCTTCAAGACCGAACATTAACCCTTGGTAGCTTTGTTCAAAGAGCTCGCTTTGGCTGTTCCACGCC
>PJEL010001445.1_pt1 | contig 24005 bp, 21 predicted proteins | sample 1853271 | NCBI WGS metagenome assembly PJEL01 (sample SAMN08108733, study PRJNA415343) | Invertebrate metagenome, whole genome shotgun sequencing project. | host: Globobulimina | place: Sweden: Gullmar Fjord | collected 2015-08
GCGCAGCTTCCAGAGGGAGTTGAGATGGTAATGCCCGGAGACAACGTCAGCATAGAAGTTGAGCTTATCAGCAACATAGCGATGGAAGAGGGGCTGAGGTTTGCAGTAAGAGAAGGCGGCAGGACAGTAGGAGCAGGTGTCGTCGCAAAAATAATTGAATAAGTAAATAACACACAAAACCTCAAAAGGAAAGAAGATAGATGCAGGATATAATACTTTTACAGTGTACCAGCTGCAAGAATAAGAACTACTCTACTACGAAGAACAAGAAGAACGTAAAAGAGAAGCTCAATATTAAAAAGTACTGTAAGCACTGTAGGCAGCATGTAATTCATAAAGAGACAAAGGCATAAAGACCGTGATGAGTAAGCAGTAACGCGTTATGGGTTATTATGATTTAACTCATTACAGATTACGCATTACGGATTACGGAGATATAGGCCAGTAGCTCTAACGGTAGAGCGCCGGACTCCAAATCCGAGGGTTGGGGGTTCAAATCCTCCCTGGCCTGCCATTATACTTTTTAGTGAAGGGAAGGCGGACAAGTGTTTGATAAGATAAAAATATTTTTAAAAGAAGTAAAGATCGAAATAAAGAAAGTTGTTTTCCCGGGTAGGGAAGAGGTTATAGGCTCGACCAAGGTCGTGCTTGTGCTTGTATTTATTACAGCATTTTTTCTAGGTGTAATAGATATGCTGCTTTCCAAGATCGTAGAATACGTTATTAAATAAAGGAAACCTGACTATGGAATGGTATGTGATTCATATTTACTCCGGTTTTGAGGAGAAGGTTAAGGCCACGATTGAGGACGGCGCTAAAAGAAGAGGGCTGACCGGTAAGATCGAGGAGATCATGATTCCCTCGGAAACAGTTGTAGAGCTTAAGGCAGGCAAGAAGAAGGAGTCTGAAAAAAAGTTCTACCCCGGATATATCCTTATCAAGATGGAGCTTAACAACGAGACATGGCACCTCGTCAGCAGCACTCCCAGGGTGACAGGGTTTGTAGGCGGCGAGACCCCGGCCCCGCTTGATCAGGAGGAAGTGGATGTTATTTTAAAGCAGCTTGAAGAGGGCCCTGCTGCAAGAGTGCAGACCCAGTTCAATAAAGGTGATGATGTACGTATCAAGGAAGGAGCCTTTGCCAACTTTAACGGTTTTGTGGATGAGGTGGACGGAGTTCACAATAAGCTTAAGATAATGGTGAGTGTTTTCGGCAGGCAGACCTCAGTTGAGCTTGACTTCCTACAGGTTGAAAAAAATTAAACAGCAGTTTTAATGGAGGCATAAATGGCACAGAAAGAAATAATGGCATTAGTTAAACTTCAGATATCCGCAGGCAAGGCAAACCCGGCCCCTCCGATCGGCCCGGCGCTTGGACCTCACGGTATTAATATTATGGATTTCTGTAATGCTTTCAATGCACAGACTAAGACACTCGGTGATACTATCATCCCGACGGTACTTACTATTTACAAGGATAGGTCTTTCACTTTTATCACCAAGACACCGCCTGCATCCCAGCTCATAAAGAAAGCGGCAGGCATCATAAAAGGTTCCGGTGTACCTAACAAGGAGAAGGTAGGTAAGATAACCATGGCACAGGTAGAGGAGATAGCCAATACCAAGATGCCGGACCTTAACGCATTCAGTGTTGAAGGTGCAATGGAGACTATAAAAGGGACCGCCAGAAGTATGGGTGTTGAAGTCGAGTAATTTTCAGAATTTAAGTTCATTTATATATTTTGATCTGTTTTAGGGGGAATTATGAGCAAGAAACATGAAGAGGTAAAAGAAAAAATAGATAAGACCACGCCATATAACCTAAAGGATGCCATCAACATGGTTAAGGAGCTTGCACATACCAAGTTTGATGAGACCGTAGATCTTGCGGTAAACCTTGGGGTGGATGCCAAAAAGTCTGACCAGATGGTAAGGGGCAGTGTTGTATTGCCTCACGGCCTTGGCAAGGCAGTAAGGGTTGTAGTATTCGCCAAGGGAGATAAAGGTAAAGAGGCGATGGATGCCGGCGCAGACTTTGTGGGTGCTGACGACCTTGTTGAGAAGATCACAAAAGAGGGCTGGCTGGACTTTGATACTGTGATCGCTACACCTGATATCATGGGCGTGGTCGGAAAGCTTGGTAAGGTGCTCGGCCCAAGGGGGCTGATGCCGAACCCGAAAACAGGCACAGTAACATTCGATGTTGCCGGTGCTGTTAAGGATGCAAAGGCAGGCAAGGTGGATTACAAGACTGAGAAGGGCTCTGTTCTGCATATACCTATCGGCAAGGTCTCTTTTGATAATGAGAAGCTTGTAGAGAATGCACAGTCTATCCTTAAGTCAGTAGTAAAGGCAAAGCCCAACTCAAGCAAGGGCAAGTACTTAAAGAAGATATCTGTCTCATCAACAATGGGAGCAGGAGTCCCGGTTGATACGCAGACGGCTGTTTAGTAAATACGATCATAATTAGTCCGTAAGTTGACTAATAAATATAATGGTCAGAGACCACAGGTATTGCCAATAGTTTCCGGCAATTTAAAAAGTAAGATGTCAGCTCGGAAACGAGTCGATTCGACCTGTGTAGATCGGTAAAAGAAGTACAAGTTGAAGGTTCATGCCCAGCAGTACGGCCGTAAGGCTTTCAACCTTTAATTGCATTTCTTGATTCCTGGATCTCTGATTATATGGAAAGGGGGGAAAGAAGCTGAAAAAAGAAGAGAAAGTCCGTGTAATTTCAGAGCTCAAGGATAAGTTTAACAAGGCAACAGGTCTTATATTTGCCGACTACCGTGGACTCACAGTTGAGGAGATATCTGACCTGAGAGAGAACCTCAGAAAAGATTCTTTTGAATTTAAGGTAGTAAAGAACACGCTTGCCAAGAGAGCTGCAGACGAGACACCAGTTGACACTGCCAAAGATATCTTCGCAGGGCCCATCGGGATTGCATTCAGTTATGATGATCCGGTTTTACTTGCAAAGAAGGTGCTGGAGTTCAGTAAGGGCAATGAGAAGCTTGAGGTCAAAGGCGGAATAGTTGAGGGCGGAGTATGCAGCCCTGCAGAGCTACAGACCATATCGAAGCTTCCATCAAGAGAGATACAGCTCTCAATGCTTGTCGGTGCAATGCAGTCTCCAATGAGTAAGATGGCAGGCCTGCTGAATGCATCGCTCTCGCAGTTCATCTATGCTATGGAAGCGCTTAAGAGTAAAAAAGATTCATAAACACTAAACTTTAATAAAACTTTTTCAAAGATATAGGAGGATAAAATGCCAGCTACAAAAGATGATGTATTTGAGTTTATTGATAAGATGACAATCCTGGAGATGTCAGGATTCATTAAAGAGTTTGAAGAGAGATATGATGTAACGGCCGCAGCACCGGTTGCAATGGCAGCCGCAGGCGCAGCACCGGCAGGTGAGGCAGCTGCAGAAGAGAAGACAAATTTTGATGTGGTACTTACAGCAGTAGGTGACAAGAAGATACAGGTCATCAAGGCAGTCAGGGAGATAACAAGCCTGGGTCTCAAAGAGGCAAAGGAGCTTGTTGATGGTGCGCCTAAACCTATTAAGACCGACGTGCCTAAGGCAGAAGCAGAGGAATTAAAGACCAAGCTCGAAGAGCAGGGTGCATCTGTAGAATTGAAATAAATTACTGACACATTATATTCGGGCGCAGGCGGTCAAGCTGCCGTACTGTGCCCTATGTATAACTGTTTTTTAAAAGGAGAACTATGGCTAGGGCTTTGAGGGTTAGAAAAAATCTCGGAAAGATGTCCGATGTTCTGAATATTCCGGACCTTCTCGAGATTCAGAAACGGTCATATGACCGTTTTCTGCAGAAAGATGTTCCAACTTCACAAAAAGAGGATACTGGTTTACAGGCTGCTTTCAGCAGTGTCTTCCCGATATTTGACTACAATGAGACAGCATCAATGGAATTTGTCGAGTACATAGTCGGCAAGCCCAAATTTGACGGGAGGGAATGCCTGGAGAAGGGTGTAAACTATGCAACACCTTTAAAAATAAAGGTTAGGCTCAACCTTTGGGAGAAGAACGATTCCGGCAAAAAGATAATAAAGGAATCAAGAGAGCAGGAGGTCTATCTTGGCGAGCTGCCGTTAATGACCAAAACCGGAACATTTATAATAAACGGTATTGAAAGGGTCATTGTCAGCCAGCTTCATAGATCTCCCGGAGTATTCTTCAGTCCGGATAAGGTTAAGACCAGCATAGGCGGTAAGACTCTCTTTTCAGCCCGAATAATTCCTGCAAGGGGTTCATGGTTTGACTTTGAATTTGACTCAAAAGATATACTCTATGTAAGGATCGACCGCAGGAAAAAGCTGCCGGCCACGATCATCCTCAGAGCCCTTAACTATACAGAAGAAGATATCCTCAAGATGTACTACCCTACTGAAGAGATCAATATCAAAAATGGTTCTGTGACCCGTAATATCAGCAAAGTGCTGGTTGGCTTAAGAGCCTCTGCAGAGATACTTGACCCCAAATCCAAAGAAGTCATAGTTAAAGAGAATGGAAAGATAACTGATTCAGCATTCAGGAAGATCACTGCTGCAGGAATAAAAGAGGTTGCCCTTTTAAAGGATGACCTTATCGGCAGGGTAACGCTGGGCGACATAATTGACCCCGAGACAGGGGAGGTTATCCTTGAGAGCAATGAAGAGATCACAGAAGAGAAGCTGGAGAAGATAATATCCTTCAAGTCAGTATCTATGCAGTTCCTTTACATAGACGGAGTAAGATATCTTCCATCACTGAGAAACACATTGATGATGGATAAGGTGAGCACCAAAGAAGAGGCACTTACCCAGATATATAAAAAGCTCAGGCCCGGTGATCCGCCTTCCATGGCTGATGCTGAGGCGCTTTTCAACGGACTCTTCTTTGACCCCAAGAGATATGACTTGTCAACGGTCGGAAGGCTTAAGCTCAACAGAAGGCTTGAGCTTGATGTGCCGCTTGAGACAAGAATATTGACGGATAAAGACATTATAGAGATATTCCGTTACCTGTTTGAACTGAGAGCAGGCAGGGGTGAGATCGATGATATCGACCATCTCGGCAACCGCAGGGTACGCGCTGTGGGAGAGCTTCTTGAGAACCAGTTCAGAATCGGCCTTGTAAGGATGGAGAGGGCCATAAAGGAGAAGATGATCCTTGCGGAACTGGATACAGCAATGCCGCATGACCTTATAAATGCCAAGACCGTTATTGCTGTCATAAAAGAGTTTTTCGGTTCAAGCCAGTTGAGCCAGTTTATGGATCAGACAAACCCGCTTTCTGAAATTACCCACAAAAGAAGGCTGAGCGCGCTCGGCCCAGGCGGTCTTACACGTGAGAGGGCAGGTTTTGAGGTGAGGGATGTTCACCCTACTCATTATGGGCGTATATGCCCGGTTGAAACACCTGAGGGGCCGAACATTGGACTTATAACATCACTCGCAACATATGCAAGGGTAAACGACTTCGGTTTTATCGAGACCCCTTACAGAAGGGTTGTCAACGGCAGGGCCATAGATGAGATTGTGTACCTTTCTGCTATTGATGGAGAGAAGCATATAATTGCTCAATCGACCACACCGCTTGACAATAAGGGCAACCTTATTGGCGATACAGTTGCAGGAAGGGCAGGCGGTGACTTTAAGATGCTCAATCCGGAGGAGATCCAGTATATGGATGTCTCTCCGAAGCAGATCGTCAGCGTTGCCACTGCACTGATCCCTTTTCTTGAAAATGATGATGCCAACAGGGCGCTCATGGGATCAAACATGCAGAGGCAGGCAGTTCCGCTTCTTCATACTGAAGCACCGAGGGTCGGGACCGGCATGGAGGATGTTGCAGCCCAGGGTTCGGGCGTTGTCATAACAGCAAAAAATGCCGGAGTGGTTGAGTCTGTTGATTCCTCAAGGATAATCATAAAGACCGACAACGGCGGTGCTGATACATACAACCTTATAAAGTTCTACAGGTCCAACCAGGCGACAAGCGTAAACCAGAAGCCTATAGTCAGCCTTGGCGATAAAGTGAAGAAGGGAGAGGCTATTGCTGATGGTCCTGCCACAGACATGGGAGAGCTTGCACTTGGTAAGAATGTTATGGTCGCCTTCATGCCTTGGGGAGGTTATAACTTTGAGGATGCGATAATAATCAGCGAGCGTCTTGTGAAGGATGATGTTTATACATCAGTACATATAGAGGAGTTCTCAATAGAGGCCCGCGAGACAAAGCTCGGGCCTGAAGAGATAACAAGGGATATACCTAACATAGGCGAAGAGGCCCTCAGGAACCTTGATGACAGCGGGATAATCCGTATAGGAGCTGAGGTAAAGCCCGGAGACATACTCATAGGTAAGGTCACTCCAAAGAGTGAGACACAGTTAACTCCGGAGGAGAAACTGCTCAGGGCTATCTTCGGTGAAAAGGCTGAAGAGGTTAGAGAGGACTGCATGTATGTCCCTCCCGGGATATCCGGCACCGTGTTGGATGTGAAGATATTTACCAGGAAGAGCGCCAAGAAGGACAACAGGGCTATTAGCATTGAGGAGGATGAGATCAGCAGGCTTGATCGGGACCTCGAAGATGAGTCAAATATACTGAAAGAGAGCGGATATGGAAAGGTAAGAAAACTTCTTTCCGGGCAGACGCTCTTAGAGGGGATAAGGCCTCCCGGTGCAAAGACGGTTGTCTGTGCAAAAGGCAAACAGCTTACCGATAAGATACTCAAGGAGATACCTGACAGGCTTCTCTCTAAATTAAAGATATCAGACCAGGATCAGAAGGAAGAGGTTTCGGACGCTGTAAAAGAGATAAATGCAAACCTGAAGAAACTTGTCAAATACTATGAAGGGAAGAAGGATAATTTTAAGAAGGGCGATGTTCTTCCTCCCGGTGTTCTGAAGATGGTGAAGGTATATGTTGCCATGAAGAGGAAGATCCAGGTAGGTGACAAGATGGCTGGAAGGCACGGTAACAAGGGAGTTATCTCAATCGTGGTTCCTGAAGAGGACATGCCGTATATGCCGGACGGAACCCCTCTTGACCTGCTGCTTAACCCTCTTGGAGTTCCTTCAAGAATGAATGTCGGACAGATATTGGAGATACATCTGGGGTGGGCGGCAAAGGAGCTTGGGCTCTTTGTGGCAACGCCTGTTTTTGACAGCGTAAAAGAGGCTGATATTAAGGAGATGCTCAAAAGCGCTAACCTTCCCAATAGCGGGCAGATATCATTATTTGACGGCAAGACCGGTGAGCAGTTTGATAAACCGATAACAATAGGATGTATGTATATGATGAAACTCCACCACCTTGTAGAGAACAAGATGCATGCCCGTTCAATAGGCCCTTACTCGCTGGTAACGCAGCAGCCGCTGGGAGGAAAGGCGCAGTTCGGAGGACAGAGGCTAGGTGAGATGGAGGTCTGGGCACTTGAGGCGTACGGTGCTGCATATACCCTTCAGGAGTTTCTTACAGTCAAGAGTGATGATGTGGCCGGCAGGTCGCGCGTTTATGAGGCTATAGTCAAAGGAGATGCAAACCTCGAACCCGGGGTGCCCGAGTCTTTCCATGTTCTGCTAAAGGAGCTTCAGAGCCTTGGGCTTGATGTGGAGCTTCTTGAGGAGAAGCCTTCAAACGGAAGCGGGCCCGACTCAGGGAAACGCAAAGTCGCAGCATCTGATAAGGCAAAGGGGGGTAAATAAGTGGAAGACATATATTCAATTTTTGAAAAGCCGAAGAACCCGACAGAGTTTGAGGTCATAAAGATAAAGCTTGCTTCACCTGAAAAGATAAGAGCCTGGTCATATGGGCAGGTAACAAAGCCTGAAACTATAAACTACCGTACATTCAAACCTGAGCGTGACGGACTTTTTTGCGCCAAGATATTCGGCCCGGTTAAGGACTGGGAGTGCATATGCGGCAAGTATAAGAGAATGAAGCACAGGGGTGTTGTCTGCGACAAGTGCGGAGTCGAGGTCATACAGGCAAAGGCAAGGAGGGAGAGGCTCGGCCACATTGAGCTTGCAACCCCGGTTGCCCATATATGGTTTCTTAAGGGTATACCTTCAAGGATAGGCACGTTGCTTGACATGACCATGCGTCAGCTTGAAAGGGTGCTCTATTTTGAAAGCTATATAGTAGTTGACCCTGAGGATACCAAGCTTAAGCAGAAGGACCTTCTTACAGATGAAGAATACAGGAAGAAGACGCAGGAGTTCGGCGATACGTTCAAGGCGGGAATAGGAGCGGAGGCTGTAAGAGAGCTTCTGAGAAATATAGACCTTGATGCGCTTGCCAAGGAGCTTAGAAGAAAGATACAGGCATCCTCATCCATAGGGGTAAAGAGAAAGCTTACAAAGAGGCTTAGAGTTGTTGAGGCCTTCAGAAAATCCGGCAACAAGCCGGACTGGATGATAATGGATGTCATACCGGTGCTACCGCCTGACCTCAGGCCCCTTGTACCTTTAGAGGGAGGCAGGTTTGCAACCTCGGATCTTAATGACCTTTACAGGAGGGTCATTAACAGAAATAACAGGCTTAAGAGGCTCATGGAGCTCAAGGCGCCGAGCGTTATAATACGTAATGAGAAGAGGATGCTTCAGGAGGCTGTTGATGCACTCTTTGACAACGGCAGAAGAAGCAAGGTGCTTAAGGCAGCCACAAAGAGGCCGCTCAAGTCACTCAGTGATATGCTCAAGGGCAAGCAGGGGCGTTTCAGGCAGAATCTGCTTGGTAAGAGGGTGGATTATTCAGGCCGTTCAGTTATCGTTGTCGGCCCTGAACTGAAGCTGCATCAGTGCGGTGTTCCTAAACTTATGGCGCTGGAGCTGTTTACTCCTTTTGTCTTCAGCAAGCTTGAAGAAAAAGGCTATGTTACAACTATAAAAGCTGCAAAGAAGATGGTCGAGAGGGGCGAAGAGGCGATCTGGGACTGTCTGGATGAGGTCATTAAAGAACATCCGGTCCTTCTTAACAGGGCCCCGACCCTTCACAGGCTCGGAATCCAGGCATTTGACCCGGTCCTTGTAGAGGGCAAGGCTATAAAACTTCATCCTCTTGTCTGCACAGCCTTCAACGCAGACTTTGACGGTGACCAGATGGCCATACATGTACCGCTATCCATAGAGGCACAGGTTGAGGCGAGGGTTCTTATGATGTCAGTTAATAACATCCTCAACCCGTCAAACGGCGAGCCGATTGCAACTCCTTCTCAGGACATGGTGCTTGGCATCTACTACCTGACAAAGCTGAAGCAGGGCGTACAGGGAGCTGCACTGTCTGATGATGAGATTGAGAAGATCAAAAAGCCTGCTGATAAAGCAAAGGCCATGATGAAGGGCAGATATGAAAGCCCGGGAGCGGTCAGGATCGCTTATGATGCCGGTGTGGTTGACGTACATGCTGCCGTAAAGGTGAGAATGGACGGCAAATTTATTGATACTACGGTAGGCCGTATCCTGCTTAATGAGATAGTCTCTGATCAGATACCTTTTGAGATGGTTAACAAGGTAATGACCAAGAAGGCGGTGGGAAAACTTATCGGTTATTACTATAAAAGAGTAGGCAGAAAAGAGACGGTAGCCTTCCTTGACAACATTGAGAAGATCGGATTTAAGTATGCAACAATGTCCGGTTCATCGATCTGTATAGATGATATGCACATCCCGCGTAAAAAGGTTAATTTCATAAAGAAGGCGGAGCTGGAAGTTGTTGATGTACAGAATCAGTATGCTGACGGCCTTATAACAAACGGTGAGCGCTATAACAAGGTTGTTGATATATGGGCTCAAGTGACTGAAAAGGTTGCTGATGCGATGATGAAGGAACTTGGGTCTGAAGGTGTGACCAATTTTGAGAAGATGTCGGATGAAGACCTTATGGAACTCCGCTCTTTTAATAATATTTTCATGATGGCAGACTCAGGTGCAAGGGGTTCTGCTGCACAGATAAGACAGCTTGCCGGGATGAGGGGACTGATGGCCAAGCCTTCAGGTGAGATTATAGAAACCCCTATTACTGCTAACTTCAGGGAAGGCCTTGCACCGCTTCAGTACTTTATCTCCACACATGGTGCCAGAAAGGGCTTAGCAGATACCGCGCTTAAGACGGCTAACTCCGGTTATTTGACAAGGAGGCTGGTAGATGTTACGCAGGACGTTGTCATTTTAGAGCATGACTGCGGCACGCGTGACGGTATTGAGGTTGAAAGCCTGGTTGAGAGCGGTGAGATCATTGAGCCGCTTGAGGAGAGGATCTTCGGCAGGGTAGCAGCAGAGGATGTGAAAGACCCTGTTACAGGCAAAGCGATAGTAAAACGTGGCAAAGAGATAAATAACCAGCTGGCCATGGACATAGTAGGGGCTGGTGTCAGCAATGTAAAGATAAGATCCGTTCTTACATGCGAGTCAAAGTACGGTGTCTGCAGGCAGTGTTACGGAAGAGACCTCGGAAGGGGCGGGCCTGTTGAACTGGGTGCAGCTGTAGGAATAGTTGCAGCACAGTCTATCGGTGAGCCGGGCACACAGCTTACCATGAGAACCTTCCATATAGGCGGTACAGCTACAAGGATGGTAGAACAGAGCGTGCTTAAGGCCAAGAATAAAGGTTCGGTACAGTTCATAGAGCTATCAACAGTTAAGGATAGAGAGGGTTCCCTGGTTGCACTTAACCGTAACGGCAGCATAGCGGTTGTTGATGCAAAGGGAAGAGAGAAGGAGAAGTACTCTGTTGTTTACGGGGCCAAGATCAAGGTCAAGGACAATGCTGAAATAGCTGCTGGAGAGCTTCTTGTTGAATGGGACCCATATTCAATCCCTATCGTTACACAGGTAGGCGGTAAGGTTGCACTCGGAGATATTGTTGAAGGCGTTACGGTCAAAGAGGAAGTTGATGAGGTGACCGGACTCTCACATAAGGTTGTTATCGAGTATCCGCCTGACAGGAGGCCTAGGCTCTCAATCAAAGATGAAAAAGGAAGGGCGACACAGAAGATACCGGGCACCAACAAGATCGCCCGTTACCTGCTCTCACTAGGATCTCACCTTCTTGTTGACAGGGGAGATATAGTGCATCCTGGTGATACTATAGCCAAGATACCGAGGGAGACATCAAAGACAAAGGATATTACAGGCGGACTTCCAAGGGTTGCCGAGCTCTTTGAGGCGAGAAAACCGAAGGAGCATGCTGTTGTCAGTGAGATCGACGGTATCGTCGAATTCAAGGGCTTCCACAAGGGCATGAGGGTAGTAAACGTCAGGGGCGGCACAGACACAAGGGAGTACAATATACCTAAAGGTAAGCACCTCAGTGTCAATGAAGGAGAGTTTGTCAAGGCAGGCGAACCGCTCATGGACGGCTCTGTTAACCCGCACAGCATACTGGAGATACTCGGACCAAACGAGCTTCAGCGCTACCTTGTCGGAGAGGTTCAGAAGGTATACAGGCTTCAGGGCGTCTCGATCAATGACAAGCACATTGAGGTCATCGCCAGGCAGATGATGAAGAAGGTGAAGATCGAAGAGTCCGGTGATACTGGATTCCTTGAGGGCGAGCAGGTTGACAAGATCGCCTTTGAAGAGGAGAACCAGAGAATCATAAAGCAGAAGGGCAGTCCTGCCAAAGGCAAGCCTATACTGCTTGGTATCACAAAAGCGTCTCTTAGCACGTACAGCTTTATCTCAGCGGCATCCTTCCAGGAGACCACAAGGGTTCTGACCGAAGCGGCCATAAACGGGTCTCATGACGAACTCAGAGGCCTTAAGGAGAATGTTATCATGGGCAGGCTTATACCTGCAGGTACCGGGATGGAGAGATACAAAGAGACACATGTCGGAGCAGTAGAAGAGGAATAAACTGTTTAATAATTAGAAGGGGGGCAGATCATAATGATCTGCCCCCCCTTTTTTGTTTCTCTTTATGAACGTTTCAGCAGTATTATCTTTTGTCCAGCGGCGGGTAGTCCTTCATCTTATCAAGAGAAGAGATGTAAGAGGGCCTGATAAGCCTCCCCTGTATTATCTCCTCAATGCGATGTGCGGTCCAGCCTGTAACCCTGGACATTGCAAATATAGGTGTAAAGAGCTCGCTCGGAATCCCGAGCATTTCATAGACAAAACCTGAAAAGAAGTCTACATTCGGGCAGACCTTCTTTCCTTTCTTTCTCCTGATCACCGGGACAGAGAGGTCAGCTACTTTACAGTACAGTTCAAACTCATCAAGCCTTCCTGCCTCCTGTGCAAGGCTGAATGCCTTTTGTCGCAGTATCGGTTCCCTCGGGTCAGATACAGTATAGACTGCGTGACCCATGCCGTATATCTTTCCAGAGCGGTCGTAAGCTTCTTTTTCAAGCAGTTTATTTAAATAGCCGGTTATCTCTTCTTCATCCTTCCAGTCACTGACCTTCTCTTTTATATCGGTCATCATATTGCTTACCGCCTCGCTTGCGCCTCCGTGAAGGTGCCCGGAAAGAGAGGCTATTCCGGCACATATCGCCATGTATGTATCAGTGAGGCTTGAAGATGCGGTCCTTACGGTGAAGGTCGAGTTATTACCGCCCCCGTGCTCTGCGTGAAGTATCAGGGCCAGATCAAATATATGCGCTGCTGACTTCTCGGGAATCTTTCCCTGAAGCATATATAGAAAGTTTTCAGCGGTGCTCAAGCCGCTTTCTGGCTCTACAAGGTTTGGAACATTCTTGCCCCTGGCACTAAGGACATTGTAGTTATAGGCTATTATGGTAGGGAACTTTGCGATGAGATCAATGCACTGCCTTGTAACATCCTCAATATCTGTAGATTTTGGGTTGCTGTCAAACTTGTGTAGAACAGACACAGCGTTATGCAGTGCTCCCATCTGGTCATTGTTCATTGAGTTGTACTTGATTATCTTTTTTGCGGTCTCAGGCAGGGATCTCCGTTCAGCCAGATTCTCAGAAAAGCGGCGTATGTCATCTGTATCAGGCATCTCTCCGGTAAGAAGAAGGTATGCGGTCTCTTCAAAACCGAACCTTCCGTCCTTCTCAACTTGGCTGACTATATCCTCAACATCGTAGCCGCAGTAATAAAGTTTCCCGGCTACAGGGACATTATGTCCGGCAGGGCTTCTTTCATACCCTTTCACCTGGCCCTTGCTGGTTATGCCAACCACCACACCGGTACCATTCTGGTTTCTAAGGCCGAGCTTTATATTCTTCTTCTTTACTGCCTCAGAGGTGAGCCCGTCATGCTCTATCTCTAGTTTAACTATCTTTTTCAGTAAATTTTCCATATCACTTTATAATCCTTTCACAAATAACAATTAGAGACCAATCATAAGCCATTGTTAAATTATTGTCGTAGAGGGGTGACTGAGGGTTATTGAAGTAATATTTTAGCATAAACAGTGCATATCTCTCAATGTTTTAATTGCATCAAATTGAGATTGTTCCCATAATAATGAGTAATTCTATATAATTAATGATTGTGAGTTTGAAAGAGAGAATAATAAGGCCTGTACTTGCAAATAACGGTTGAGACTATAGTGATCTATCTTAATAACAGACTGGTATCGGACAGCAAAGCAAAGGTGTCGGTTTTTGACCACGGCTTTCTATATGGTGACGGTGTCTATGAGACGCTCAGGGTGTATGACGGCACAGTATTCAAGTTCGATGAACATATAGACAGGCTCTTTCATTCCGCTTCTCTTATTGGATTATATATTCCCAAAACACCTGCACAGATAAAGTCTGCAGTCTACATGACCATAAAGGCAAACAGGCTCAAAGAGGCTTATGTAAGGATAACCGTCTCAAGAGGTAAGGGGCCTATAGGCCTGGATCCGGCGCTATGCCCGAAACCTACTTTTGTCATCATGGCCAGGCCTTTCAAGGGATACCCTGCGTCTTACTATAAAAAGGGTGTAAAGGTTGCGGTGGTCAGTACACGAAGGAACTTCAACAGATCCCTTAACCCTGCCATCAAGTCATTGAACTTCTTAAATAACATTATTGCAAAGACCGAGGCAAAGGCAGCCGGAGCTTATGAGGCGGTCATGCTTAATCATCTTGGATATGTTGCAGAGGGGACGATAAGCAATATCTTCTTTGTTAAGAAGGGGATACTTCATACACCTGAAACAGGTGTGGGCATACTAAACGGCATTACAAGAAAGACGATAATCGATGCCGCTAAAAAACTGGGGATAAAGGTCAAAGAGGGAAGGTTCAGGCCCCGGAGCATTCATAATGCTGATGAAGTATTTCTTTCTAATACCTCAATGGAGGTTATGCCTGTTTCAATGGTCGGCAGTAAGAAGATTAGAGTTGTTTCCGGCAGCATAACAAAGATGATACATAAAGAATACAAGAGAATATTAACAGATCATATAAGCCTCAATGTTCAATAACCCCGATATTTCAAAGCTCATCGACCATACCCTCTTAAGACCTGATGCAGTTGAAGAAGAGATAATCAGGTTATGCAAAGAGGCGTGCATCTACAGCTTTCACTCTGTCTGTATACACCCATCATATATAAAGGTTGCCAAAGGTGCACTTTCAGGCACTGATGTAAAGATATCCGCAGTTATAGGTTTCCCGCTTGGTATGACGCTCTCAAGAGTAAAGGTGTTTGAGGCTGTCGAGTCTGTCAGGGAGGGCGCTGATGAACTTGATATCGTCATTAATATAGGGTTGGCAAATGCTGGACGGTGGAAGGATATTGAAGCTGAGATATCAGAGATCGTCACTGCCACGCCTGATGCAGTTCACAAAATTATCATAGAAGTCTGCTATCTTTCAGATGATGAAAAGAGGCAGGCTGCAGTGGCTGTCATGAATGTCGGTGCGGAATTTATCAAGACTTCCACAGGCTTCGGGCCTGGCGGGGCAGAGCTGAAGGATGTAGAGCTGATAAAGTCTGTGACCCAAGGGAAGGTCCGCATAAAGGCGTCCGGAGGCATAAGGACACTTAAGGATATTCAGGCATTTGCTGATGCAGGTGCTTCAAGAATAGGCACAAGTTCAGGGGTAAGCATTATGAAAGAGGCGGGGCTTGACAGTCCCGCATTAGAAGATAAAAAATAGCTTCTGCCTGTTATAATACAAAATATTTGCAAGGCATATATCATCTTATTGATGAAATACTAAAAAAAAGATTAAAAGGAGAGAGAGATGAAGTCAAAGGGTCTGATCGTCTTACTAATTTTCGCTGTTACAATTCTTGTTTTTGGATCACAGGTTTATGCAGGCGGTAATAATATTTATGTAACAAATGCCGGAAATAATACAGTCTCCATTGTTGATGCAGCCAGTAAGAAGGTAGTCAATACGATAAGGACAGGAGTATGGCCGGCAGGGATGGCCATTGACTCAACCACCAACAGACTTTATGTTGTGAATTCCAGCGAGGGCGACAGTTCAATATCTGTAATAGACCTCAAGAGCAATTCAGTTGTAAGCACTATCAAGGTAGGCGTAGGCCCGATGGCCATTGCGCTTGATACCGCAGCAGGGGTAGGCTATGCCACAGACACAGAGCATATGGTTGACGGCAAGAACCTAAGCCATACAGTTTCTGTAATAGATCTCAAGACCAATAAGGTTACAGGCACGATAGATGTCGGCACAGGCCCTTTTGATATTAAGATATTAAACGGCAAGGTCTTTACCAGTAATTCTGGTGAGTGGCAGGTTGCTATCGTTGATGCTGCCAGCCAGAAGGTAGTAAAGAAGCTCAAGACCGTTGACACTCCGCTCGGACTTGATGTGGACAGCGCAAAAAACAAGGTCTATGTAGCCATTCATGGCAAAGGCTCTGTGATGGTGATTGATGCCGACAAGATGGAGGAGAAGAGCGTAATAAAGATAGGCAACTCAGCATGGTACGTTGCAGTTGATGCTGCAAATGGTAAAGCATATGTTACAAGAGGTGAGGAAGATGCCGTATCTGTTATAGATACCGCTACTGATAAAGTTGTAGCTGATATCAAGGTGGGCAAGGCTCCGAGACAGGTGGCGGTTGATTCTGCTGCCAATAGGGCATATGTTGCTAACCACGGCGATGTATCTGTATCCGTTATAGATACAACCAGCAACAAGGTTGTCGATACGATAAAACTTGCACCGCTTACTGACACTTCATACTCAGGCAATGCATGGGGAGTGGCTGTAAACTAAGTTTTTATTAATATATTACTTTTAAAGGGCCCGCAAATTGCGGGCCCTTTTTTTGAAATCTGCTATCCTAAATAAAGAATCAAAAAGAAGGACTAAACCTATATCATGAGTAAAGAGCAGCCAAAAAACCCTTTGCACGGCATAACGCTGGAGCAGATCGTTACGAGCCTGTTTGAGCATTACGGCTGGGATGAACTGGGCAGGCGTATAAATATAAAATGTTTCAAGAGCAACCCTTCAGTAAAGTCGAGCCTGAACTTCCTGCGGAAGACGCCATGGGCAAGGCAGAAGGTAGAGGATCTATTCCTCGTCACAAAACACACCGCTGTGAAAACGAGCGAAAAGGAACCCAGCACATACACGGGCTTCAAGAAATGGAAGGGCTAACGACACCCCTCTGTGTCTCCCCTTGGTAAGGGGAGAATAAATAATCCCCTCTTATCCAAGGAGGGGCTAGGGGAGGTTAATGATAGTGTCTTTGTCTCTCAGAGCAACAAAATGAAAGACCAAAAGAAATTTAAAAGCACCCCAAAAAAACATCACCCCGGTGGCCTCACTATCCTTTATGAGGATCATGATATTCTGGTTGTGGATAAAGCCAGCGGGCTTTTGACCGTGAGCAATGAGAAGGTGCGGGATAAGACAGCGTATTTTCTCCTGACCGATTATGTGCGCAAGGGGAATCCGAAATCAAGAAAAAGGATATTTATCGTGCACCGCCTGGACAGGGACACCTCCGGCATTATCGTCTTTGCCAAGAGCGAAAAGGCCAAAGGCTATCTTCAGGATGAGTGGCAGGGTTTTAGTAAAAAGTACTATGCCGTAGTTCATGGAAGGCTGATGGAGAAGGAGGGAATTATCACCTCTTATCTTGCAGAGAACAGTTTTTATAAGATGTATTCTGTAGATGACCCTCAGAAGGGCAAGCTTGCAAAGACAGGTTATAAGGTTTTTGAAGAATCAAAGAAGTACAGTCTGCTTGAGATAGATCTCTTTACAGGCAGGAAGAATCAGATACGTGTTCATTTTGCAGACAAAGGCTGCCCTGTTGCCGGAGATAAAATGTATGGGAAGAAGGAGAAGGGGATAAAGAGGCTCGCGCTTCATGCAGGCTCCCTGACGATACTGCACCCATATACAAAAGAGAAGATGACCTTCACTACAGAGATTCCCGCCTACTTCAAAACACTTTTGAAGAGTTGACGAAGATATGTTTATAGCCAAATTGATCCCACTAAAATATTTTTCATTGCAGGCTCGGAAGCCATCGGGCTGGATTGGGCGTTTTATTATGTCCCGAATATTCAATAAAGGCAATGCTGATTTAAATGATTTCATTAAGGACCTATTGGATTTACAGGAGAATGACAGAGTATTAGAGATAGGTTTTGGCCCCGGCAAACTGCTGAATGACATTGCATCTATCACAAAGAAGGGTTTTGTCGAAGGCATTGATTTTTCAGATACAATGTTTGCTGAAGCAAGCAAAATTAATAAGAGACACATTGCAGATAATAGAGTGAGGCTACAGAAAGGTAACTGCGATAACATGTCTTATGAAGATGAATCATTCGACAAAGTATGCACATCAAATACTATTTATTTCTGGGATGACCCGGACAAAGTTCTTAAAGAGATGTTCCGGGTTATAAAAAGCAGAGGGAAAATTGTAGTGGGCTTTAGAGATAAAGAACAAATGAATAAGCTTCCACTAAGTGATGACGTATTCAATGCGTACTCTTTAGATGAAGTTGTATCACTGCTCTCAAAAGCCGGGTTTGAGGATGTTGGTATTGAAGAAAGAGACGGAGAACCTTTCATGTCTTACTGTGCTGTAGGAATAAAGCCTTAGCAGTCTGCTGTTCTGCTGCTCTTCCCTACTCCTTAATATGCCAATACATCCCCGACCCTGCTAGTCCGAATACAACCGGCCCGATCCACGGAGCCAGCCACGGCAGTACCGCGCCTGTATTTCCGAGGGAGATGCTTACGGAGTAGACGAGCCAGTAGAGGACCGTTACAAGCACACCGAGGCCTGCCGCCCTTAGGCCGCCGCCCCATGTTGTATTGAGGCCAAGCGCTATTCCAAAGACTATCATCACAAAATTGATAGTGGGGTAGGCTAGTTTCTCATATAGACGAACCGTATACTTGAGGTTCTTGAAGCCTGCCTTTTCAAGTCTTGTGTAGTAGTCGCGAAGCTCGATAAAGTTCATCTCATCAGGCTTCTTCATCTCCTCCTTGAATATCTTAGGCTCATCCATCGCATGGGATACCAGGGAATCATGTTTTTCAGTTGTGCGGGTGTTAAGGTCAAAAACGGTCGAGTCTTTAAGCTTCCAGGAGCCGTCTGACCATTGCGCACCGCCTGACTCTATTCTCTTCTCAAGGCCGAAGGATGGGTCAAACTTGAATATGCTCATCTCAAGTATCTGGTCCTTCTCTTCAATAAAGTCCTTTATGCGTATAAGGCTTCCGTCAAGCCCTTTGAGCCAGAGCGCCTGCTCCTTGAATGTTATCCGTGAAGGCCGTTTCAGTATCTTGACGCTCCTGACATATGAGGCCTGCCTCGTTGCTGCCGGTACCACAGTCTCGCCAATGATAAAGGTGAAGAGGCTTAAGAAAGCACCGAGCACGAGAAAGGAAGAGAAGAGCCCCTTGAGGCTTCCGCCCCCAGCCTTTATTGCTGTCGTCTCCCTAAGGCTGGAGGCGATACCGATGGTGATCAGTATGGAGAAGAGCGATGCCATAGGCGATGCGTACAGCATGAACTTGGGCGCATGCAGAAAAAGGTACTGCAGGATAAGTTTAGAAGAGCCCTCCTTTGCATAGAACTCATCAGCCTTGTCAAAGAACTCCGCGATCATGAGTATTGCGGTCAGGCTGAAGATGACTATAAAGAAAAATTTAAAGAACTCCTTAAAGTAGTATCTGCGCAGAACCCTCATAGCGGGTGGTGCCTCTTTATAGGTTTGTCCTGATAGGCTATATAGCAGAAGAAGACGGCTATGATGCCAAAAAAGATGTTCGGTCCCCATCCGCTTAAGAAGGCGGGTATCTTTTCAGCCTTTGCAAATCCCTCGCCCATGATCAGAAAGAGATAATAGAACATCAGGATGGAGAGACTGAAGGAGAAGCTGCCGAGCCGGCCGAGCTTTCCGATCCTGCTTGCAAGTGCAGGCCCGAGAAAACCGAATATGATAGATGCAAACGGTATCGCAAGCCGCCTGTTCAGCTCTATTTTCCATGATAGATCGTTATTTCTGTTGTTCCAAAGCGCTGAAGTACTCATCTCGGCAGGCTTTGACTGTCTGACCGGATTAATTCCTGACGCAAGGATGAAGTCATATTCTGAAAATGATATCTCAGAAGAGCTCTTATCATTATATGTATGGATCATGCCGTTGTTCATGCTCAGCTTTATGGTGCCCTCTTCAAGGTTTGAGCTGATGGCGCCGTTCTCAGCAACAATGACCACAGGCTTCTTGGCCGGGTTTTCACCGTCGTTGTAAATGAATATGCCGCTGAACTTATTCTTTGACGGCATATCCTTCACATAGATGACGGTATCCTTGAATACCTTTGAGAAGCTCTCCTCCTCAAGAGCCATTGATGCCTTTTTGGTTATCGCCTCATGCAGGATCTTCTTAAATGAGTGCATGCTGAGCGGCGATAGGTAGAGGCTTATGAAGAGAAGAAGAAGAAAGCCGAGAAAGGATATGAATATGGCTGCCCGGGATATCCCGGGAAAGCTCATACCGCTACCTTTAAGTATGACTATCTCGTTGTCAGCAGCCATCCTGCCGTAAGTAAGGAATATGGCGATAAGTATAGCCATGGGCACAGACAGGAGCAGGATGGAGGGCTGAAGATATATGAAGACCTTCAGGATATCGGTGATATCCGCGCCCTTGCCCATGACGAGCCTTGTGAGCCGGACGAACTTCTCCATAAAGAGGATCACGGAGAGCGAAAGTATCGCAACCATGAAGTTCATAAGAAGCTCTTTAAATATCAGCCTGTGGATTATCATACTGTCAGTTTATTGAATTCAGAAGAATATTGTAAGTCCGGATAATAAGAATGAATCATTATACCAGCTAACTCATCCAAAAAGTAGGGCCATATATGGTGCCGTGAAATAAAAAAAGAGGGTGCATCATTGATATGATGCACCCTCTCTGTATTGATGATATTAGAGGATCGCGAGGTACTTATCCAGTTCGTAAGGATGTACTTGTGAACGGTAGTTGTCCCACTCTATCTTCTTGTTCGCTATAAAGTTATTGAAGATATGATCACCGAGAGCCTCTTTTGCAAGGGAGCTATTCTCAAATGCCTCAATAGCCTGTATGAGGTTTCCGGGAAGAGAGTCAATTCCCATCTTCTTCTTCTCTTTGGCACTGAGCCCGAAGATATCTACTTCAACAGGCTTCTCCAGCTTGTACCCTTTCTCAATACCCTTAAGCCCTGCTGCAAGCATCAATGAAAATGCGAGGTACGGATTGCATGCCGGATCCGGAGACCTAAGCTCTATCCTTGTTGCCACCTCTTTGCCGGGCTTGTACATAGGAACCCTCACAAGCGCTGAACGGTTTCTTCTGGCCCATGCCTTGTATACAGGGGCCTCATAACCCGGGACAAGCCTCTTGTAGGAGTTGACCCACTGGTTTGAGACAGCAGTTATCTCAGCCGCATGTTTCAGTATTCCTGCTATATAGCTCTTTGCCATCTTGGAGAGGTGAAACTCATCTTTGGCGTCATAGAAAAGATTCTTCTTTCCTTTAAAGATAGACTGGTGCACGTGCATGCCGTTTCCGTTCTGTCCATGGATTGGTTTCGGCATGAATGTGGCGTAGCAGCCGTGGTTGGTTGCAACCTCTTTTACAGCCACCCTGTAGGTCATCACATTGTCAGCCATTGCAAGCGCTTCTGCATAGCGCAGATCTATCTCATGCTGTGAATCCGCAACCTCGTGATGAGAGTATTCAACATGAATTCCCATAGCTTCAAGAGTAAGGACAGTGTCCCTCCTCAGGTCGCTTGCTGCATCAAGAGTTGTAAGGTCAAAGTAACCGCCCTTATCCAGCACTTCTGTACCCTTGTCATCTTTGAAGTAGAAAAATTCAAGCTCAGGCCCGAGGTAGAATGTGTATCCCTTCTTCTTTATCTTCTCAAGGTTCCTCTTCAGTGCGTTACGCGGATCACCGGCATAAGGTGTGCCGTCAGGGTTCTGCACCTCACAGAACATCCTTGCAACCGCCTGCTCTTTGGGCCTCCATGGCAGAAGTTCAAATGTTGCAGGGTCAGGGATGGCTATCATGTCGCTTTCATCTATCCTTGCGAATCCGGCGATGGATGAACCGTCAAAGCCCATGCCCTCCTTAAAAGCCCCGGCAAGCTCATCCCTGTGTATGGAAAAGCTCTTGATCTGTCCAAGGATATCTGTGAACCATATCCTGATAAACCTTACATCCTTGTCCTTTACATACTTCAGGACCGCTTCTCTTGTTCTTGGCATCTTGTTACGCATCTCTTTCCTCCTGAATATAGTTAGTTCAAACTTATAAAATCATCAACAATTGCAGCAGACAGTTCCACTACAATAATTATCTCTTAAGTAAAAAACCTCTCATAGAACATCATGGCCCTTTCCCTGTACTCAGGGAAGATGGTTTCGGTTGTCTTCATCATCTCCTCAAGGTCAAAGCCCTTTGTATCTGAGAACCAGTCCTGGATCATATCAGGCCGAACTTCTATATGAAACTGAAGGGCATAGACATTGTCGCCGAACCTGAAGGCCTGGTTAGGGTATGCCTCTGATGATGCCAGCTTGACTGCATTTTTCGGAAGGTCAAATGTGTCGCCGTGCCATTGAAAGACCTCTGCGACAGGTCCGCCCTTTACCGCAAGTGCCGAGAAGACCGGGTCACTCATGCCTTCATCTGTTATATCGACTGAATACCAGCCAACCTCTTTCTTATCCCCGGGATAGACCTCTGACCCTATTGCGTAAGCTATCATCTGGGCGCCGAGACAGATGCCGAGTACAGGCCGCTCTGTCTTTATGAATGCCCGTATCATTGCGGATTCAAAGCTCATGAAGCCGTGGTCATCCATCTCATAGACAGCTATGGGCCCGCCCATTATGACAAGGTGTGAGTACTCCCTCACATCAGGTATCTCCGAGTGGCAGTCAAAGATATCAACAACATCGTACTGCAGGCCCTTCTCCTTGAGAAAGTCCTCGATAGTTCCCGGTCCCTCGTTAGCTGTGTTTTTAACTATTAATATCGGCATATTATTTAATAAAGTTACTACTGCATGAAGTATCCCTGCTCGCCGTGGGCGTAGACATCAAGCCCCTCAATCTCGCATTCTTCACATACCCTGATCCCTACCATCAGATCAACAACCTTAAGAATAACAAATGTGACAACGGCTGTATATAGTACGGTTGCAACTATTCCGGTCATCTGCACTGAGAGCTGCTCCTGCATGGTGGTGATCCCTTCTGCAAAGCCCTGACCGCTGAAGACGCCGAGGTCGGTTGATGCAAATACCCCCGCCATAAGCGTCCCGATTATCCCGCCTACACCATGGACGGGAAAGACATCCAGAGAATCATCTACCTTCAGGACTGTCTTTAAAAGCAGAACGGCATTGAAGCATACAACCCCGGCTACACAGCCTATTACAAGTGCACCTGCAGGGCCTACAAAGCCTGAGGCTGGAGTGATAGTGCCTAATCCGGCAACCATTCCTGTAACAATGCCGAGGACCGTAGGCTTGCCGAACTTCTTCCACTCGATGAACATCCATGTCATAGCTCCTGCAGCAGCAGAGATATGAGTGACAACTATGGCCATTGCGGCATTACCGTTTGAGGCCAGCGCGCTGCCGCCGTTAAAGCCGAACCAGCCCACCCATAGCATTCCTGCACCCGCAACCGTCATCGTCATATTATGAGGCGGCAATGCTGTCTTGAGAAACCCTTTTCGAGGGCCGATATATAATGCTGCTACCAGGGCGGCTATTCCTGCGGTTATGTGAACGACTATCCCTCCTGCAAAATCAAGAACCCCCATCTCCTGAAGCCAGCCTCCTCCCCATACCCAGTGGGTTACAGGCGCATATACAAAGATGAGCCATATTGCGGAAAAAAGGAGGACTGCAGAGAACTTCATCCTCTCTGCAAATGCCCCTACAATGAGTGCCGGAGTTATGATCGCAAAGGTCATCTGAAAGATGGCAAAGAGTGATTCAGGCAGGCTGCCGCTGAGCGAGTCCTCCATGATACCGGCAAACATGAACTTTGAAAGACCCCCGTAATAGGCGTTGCCGTTAGAGAAGGCGATGCTGTATCCGGCTATCAGCCAGAGTATAGTTACAATCCCACATATGGCAAAACACTTCATTAATACTGAGAGCACATTTTTTGTTCTCACAAGCCCGCCGTAAAAGAGGGCGAGTCCGGGAAGCGTCATGAAGAGAACAAGGGCGGTTGCAGTCAATATCCACGCAGTATCACCTGAGTCTAATGCCTGGGCATCTCCGGCAAAAGCTGTCCCGCTAATAAAGAGAGAAATAACCATAAATAAAATAAATGTTATACCTGAATTTTTAATTGTTAATTTTTCATTATTCATTTTATATAGCTTCCTTCCCTCTCTCGCCTGTCCTTATCCTGATCACATTCTCAAGGTTATAGACGAATATCTTTCCGTCACCGATCTCACCGTCACCTGTCTTTGCTCCTTCCTGAATGGCGGTGAGTACATCGTCAAGCTTCTCTTTCGGCACAGCGACCTCTATCTTTATCTTGGGCAGGAA
>PJEL010001446.1_pt1 | contig 23992 bp, 10 predicted proteins | sample 1853271 | NCBI WGS metagenome assembly PJEL01 (sample SAMN08108733, study PRJNA415343) | Invertebrate metagenome, whole genome shotgun sequencing project. | host: Globobulimina | place: Sweden: Gullmar Fjord | collected 2015-08
TGCTTCAAATTTAGCGGCTTTTCTTTATTTGTTACAAGAAACCCAGGCTAATTATTATCGCCAGATTGTGGAAACTATTCAATTGGTTGCTCCTTTCTTTGCTGATTTTGCCCTACGTCCCAACCCTGCTAATGAGGATACTATCAGGCTGGAGTGGCAAGAAAAGGGGGCTGATGCTGTTTTTGGGGCCAATTATCTGTCTGATGGAACCATAAGGTTTATCTGTTTGGCGACTTTGTTGTTGCAACCTAATTTGCCAGCCACCATTCTAATTGACGAGCTGGAGTTGGGTTTGCATCCTTATGCCATTACTATGCTGGCAAATCTACTGCGTAGTGCGGCCGCAAAAACCCAGGTTATCGTCTCTACGCAATCGGTATCCTTGGTGAACCAATTTGTCCCCGAAGATATTATTGTGGTTGACCGTCAGGATGAACAATCCACTTTTGAGCGACGCAGCAGCGAAGCATTGGATGTGTGGTTGGAAGATTATGGTGTTGGTGACATGTGGGAGAAAAATCTGTTGGGGGGGCGGCCTCGGTGAAGCGGGTCTTGATATTGGTTGAAGGCCAAACTGAAGAAACATTTATTCGAGATGTTTTACAAACCCACTTGCTATCTCGAAACCTTTTCTTGCAACCCGTATTGGCAACAACCAAAGTTGTAAAAAGCGGCTCTAATTTTAGAGGCGGGTTAACCTCTTACGGCAAAACCAGAAAACAAATCCTAAACCTGCTGGGTGATACGGCTGCTGTGGCTATTACAAGTATGTTTGACCTCTATGGACTTCCCGTCGATTTTCCCGGTTACCAAAGCAGACCTTCAACAGATGGTTACGCCAAAGTACGCCATTTAGAAACCGCTTTAGGGCAAGATATCAATCATCCACGCTTCAAACCTTACCTGCAACTACATGAGTTTGAAGCGTTTTTATTTGTTAACCTTGAAGAAACAGCCGCCAGATTACCTGGTACGAATATTCTGGCCGAACTTATTGAAATTAAGGCTGCTTTTTCCTCGCCGGAAGAAATCAATGACCATCCGGTTACGGCTCCCTCAAAACGCTTGCTAAAGTTGTTTGCTGGATACCAAAAAACATTACATGGGTCACTGATTGTCAAGAATTTGGGGCTTGACCAGATTCGACAAACCTGTCGCCACTTTAATCAATGGTTGACGTGGCTTGAAGGGTTAGCGTAGAGAAGGCCGAGACCGGAAGGAGTATCTATTATGCCTCATCATTGGTGGCATCCTATTAACAAAGGGATGGCTTCAATATCTATTGTGGCCTGGGTATTTTCATACAGTATGCACCATGTAGATCGGCTGGTTTTGCGGCTGTCTAAAGGTCGGCATACTGCTGTTAATCTGCTGACGGGGTTACCCGTGGTTACCCTGACAGCAATTGGAGCTAAAAGTGGCAGGGCACGTGCTGTGCCTTTGATTGGTATTCCGGTTGAAGATAAGGTGGTGTTGATTGCTTCTAATTGGGGGCAAAACCACCATCCGAGTTGGTACTATAATTTAAAGGCTAACCCTGAGGTAGTTTTGGCTATAAAGGGGGAGGAAAGCTCTTATCTGGCGTCTGAAGTCAGTGGTGATGAGCGGGAGCAGTATTGGCAGGAGGCGGTTAGTATTTATGCTGGGTATGCAGCCTATAAACAGCGCACGGGAGGGCGTGAAATTCCGGTGATGGTGTTGGCTTGTTGGCTTTGAAACTGGTCTTAGTGATGAAGTTAGTGTAAAATCAAATAAGGTTTTCTGCTGAAAGGTAAAATTTATATTTGATGAATAACGGCTCTTTTCCGGTTGTAAAATCATTTCTAGCTGAAAAGTATATTGCCCAGGAAATTGAAAAAGCCTATAACTTGCCAGGTGTAGGCTGCCAACTCAGCACTGCTTTCATGCATTTTTAGATCAGTTGCTTGATAGCCTCAAGTATGCTATGGAAAATGTTCGGTGAGTCGGTCAGCGATATGACCCTAAAAATAGGTATTGATTACAGTGCGGCTGTTCACCAATCAGCCGGAATAGGGCGCTATACCCAAGAATTGATTAAGGCATTGGCTGCGGTCGCTGCTGATGATTTCAAAGTCCATTATCAACTCTTTGTGGCTCAGGCTGGAGCCAACTTTGCGCTTCCCCTGCCAGGCGATAACTTTAGCTGGTCTTCCTCGCGCCTGAGCGAGCGCTGGCTGAAGCGTTTGTGGTATCGTTTACGTTTGCCGCTGCCAATTCAAAGCTGGACAGGTCCCCTTGACCTTTTTCATGCCACCGATTTTGTGCTACCGCCTGTCAAACAAGGCACAACTACGATGGTCACTATCCATGACCTCTCTTTTGTTCGCCAGCCTGAAAGTGTGATGCCGGGGATGAGTAACTATCTTAACACCTGGGTTCCTCGTTCTGTGGCGCAGGCTGACCATGTGATTGCCGTCTCGGAGGCAACCCGGCAGGATTTGATAAGCCTGTACGATACGCCGCCGCAAAAAGTTAGTGTCCTTTATCATGGTGTCACCCCGGAATTCCAGCCTATTCAAACAGAAACAGCCTTAAAAGCGGTTCGGCAAAAGTATAATTTGGGTGAGGCTCCCTTTATCTTGAGTCTAGGGACGATTCAACCCCGCAAGAATTACCAACGTTTAATTCAAGCCCTGGCTCAAATAAAAGCACCGCTTGCGCTGGTAATTGGAGGGGGGCGAGGCTGGCATTACGATGCCATTTTTGGCGAGGTAGAGCGACAGGGTTTACAGGAGCGGGTTCACTTTCCCGGCTTTGTGGCCGATGAGGATTTACCGGCCTTGTATAGTGCGGCCACGCTTTTTGTTTACCCTTCGTTGTATGAAGGTTTTGGGTTGCCACTATTAGAGGCTATGGCTTGTGGAACCCCGGTTGTAAGCTCAAATCAATCCTCGTTGCCGGAAGTGGTCGAGCAAGCTGGGGTGCTGGTCAATCCTTATGAGGTGGATGATATTACCCAGGCAATGAGCAATTTGCTGGACGATGAAACCCGTCGCCAAAAATTATCAGTGGCCGGGCTGGAACAAGCCGCCAAATTTTCCTGGGATGAGATGGCCCAAAAACTGGTCAAGCTGTATCAAACTGTTTTGAGCGTTTGACCCTATCTATCAAACCTTATGCTCCCCCTAGCCTCGTAGCAGGCAAATGTGAGAAACCCAAGTGTATAACGTTAGCGAACTGTGTATCGCACGAAACTATGTATCGCAAGCTTCTGATTTAGTACCTTAAATCAGCTCAAATGGGTCTCTTGTGGAAGACTGAGCCAAGCTCAGGAAAGCATTTCCACTAGTGCTGCTGCCGATAAGTTTTTGGGGTAATTCTTACTTCAATCGAGGGGGATTTGGCTTTTGCTCGCTGGGGTAATTGGGGAGACACTCCCAGGACACTCCCGTCACACTCCCATTACACTCCCATTGACCGAGGTTATGGTTGTTAGAAATGTAGCTACGGCGAGAAAGCCATCATAGCTTGTCTGACAAGTTGTCTTTACCCTAAAAACTTTTGAAATGGAGGTCTAGTAGAAGCCGACTTGAATGTTTTGCATACCGTTGCAGCAACTCTATTTTCTTTTATCTTTTCGTTTCTTGTTTGCTGGTGGTTTTTGCAACTGTCGGTTGAGTTTTATTCTCTTGGCCGCTAATTTTTGATATGCTTGAGCAAATAGCCCATCTTCCACAATTCTGTGGGCACAGGCAGGTCCTGTTTCTCGATCTAGATTGATGATATTGAAGGGTTTTAAGCCAATCCGCTTCATCGCTTTAGCCCATTCTTTATTATGATAGGCATCTTTTCCGGGTTTACCAAAGTCGTATTGCCATTTGTGAACCATTTCGTGGGCCAGTGTACTCAAGATTTCGACATCGGTGCGGTCGGCAAAGAGGTTTGGATTGAGGGCAATTTCGTCGCGAATTCCACGACCATCTTGTTCTTTGAAAGAGTTTTTAACAAAAACTGCTTTCCTAACTCCATCGCAGTTTAAGGTTATAACACACTCTCCGAGTTGGTTATCAAATAATCTTTTATTAAGAAACTGATAGGCAGCCTCGAAGGTGATAGACTGATTTGCGGTTACCATTTGTATCACTCTTAATTTTGAAAATAGCGTTGTGCTTCGACACTCATTTGCATCATTTTAAGTCCATAATCGTCAAACCAATGACCGGACTGAGCGAGGCGTGAGAAACCCAAGCGTATAACGTTAGCGAACTGTGTATCGCACGAAACTATGTATCGCAAGCTTCAGCCAGCTCAATGGGTCTCTTGCGGAATAAAAGCATTTCCACTAGGAGAAGCCGACTTGAGCACATAAGGGCAAAAGATTCTGGCCTTTCATCCTATGGCTGAAGCCTAATGGGTTTTCCCGGCTTCTCCAATAATCCTCTCGTGGCTTGAGTATGCTTTGATGGCGTTATACAACACTCGTTTGCCAAATCCTTTGACCGCTAACATCTGCATTTCGATAATCATTTGAGTGTCATTATAAAGTCTATACTACAACTCTCTTAGCTTTGCAAGGTATTGTAGTTCTGCCCTTTGTAAAAGTCAAAGGTTTTATGAGAGTCCCAAATGACCTGACTATCAAATGGAAAACGAACCTCAACCCGATGCTATGTTACGCTAACCTTATCCAAGTGGATGAGAATAGTAATCCCTTTCTCCAGGCAGCTTTTTAATATTTCAATCTGCAGGACTTCGGCTTGGTAAGTTTCTGATGTCATGGGTCTATATCCAATTGGAATGAGTATGGATACGATATAAGCAGGGTTAAAGTCAAAAGTTATTAATGGACAAAACCTTAACTCTGTTTCAAGCGGCCCGTTACTACTAAACGCTCAACATATCGTCCCAAGCTGGCATCCCAATTGCTACAGGTTATTAAGGTGATTTTGGCCGTATCAGAGGAGTTGGTGACATGGACTGCGCTTCTATCAACCACTTGATGACCATCTATGATATATTCATAAGGGATACCTTCATGATAAACCTGGATTACATCACCCGGGGCCAACATGCTCAGCGAAGCAAAGGGACCATAAGAGCCATTGGCTAAGGTGACATGAGCGGCTAAAACAAAATTGCTATTTGAACCGGGCTGTGCTGTTTGCTCCAGATAACCTACCGACTGCCCCAGATGATCAACTTTCCAACTATTATTTTCAAGGGGGGATAATATAATCGGAGATTCAAGGTTTATCTTGGGAATAACCAGTCGATTTGCCGATTTTTCCTGGACGGTTGAATCGGTTGAGCTTGGGGGGGCATTAGGATCTGCGGATTGCACTGTATCTTCCGAGTCGATGGAGGCAGGTGTTGCTGTGGGGGCAAGTGGTGATGATTCCTGACCGCTTTCGGACTCGCTGGCAGGAACTTCTGAAACAGGCTGAGTACCATTAGTTGAGGGAGGAGGTGAGGGTGTTGTGAGCGGGGCTAAGGAGACAATCCGAATTATCTTGGCACTACTATCCTGATCTAATAACCACCAAGTGGTTAACCCGGCCAGAATAAGGCCCACGCTACAGACTAAAAATAGGAGTACTAAGGGACTAATTATACCAAGCAGGGTTACTAATCGTCGTCTCATTCTTGATACCTCGTTATATATCTACTCATCAAATCCGATGGAATATTGTAATTATTTGTTCATTGTCAATTGTTCATTGATTTAGCTCCTTACAATTATAGCACTTTTTGTGAGAAACCCAAGTGTAAATTTCTTGGGCATAGTTAGCTCTATGGGTCTCTTGTGAAATAGAAACGTATTCGTGCAAAAAACTGAGCTAAGCTCAGGAAAATATTTTCGCTTAGGAGAAGTGCGTTCCAAATTAAGGCGGGACAAGCAAAGCACGGGGCTGAAGCCGCCGTGCTGAGAGAGCAAAGCCTTAGCAGGCTAGAATAGGGCGGTTTATCGTCCTTCGCTCTTTCAACCAGACCGCTTTAGGGTCAGGCTATGTCTTGGCTTATGCCCTCGTACATAAGAAATAGGATGACTATAGAAGGGGTATAGAGGAAGAATAAATCAGACTAGGCCACACCAACACCAAAGTCGTTTGTTATTGGAGAAGCCGGGAAAACTGCTTTATACTACAAAGCTTGGTTTGCGGTACGCAATACCGGCTTTAAGCTAGAGAAAGAAAGACTAGTATCTTTTGCCCTTATTGGAGAAGCCGGGAAAACCCCTTATGCTCTAGTGCCTAATAATGCGTTAGGCTTGGGGATGAAAGGCCAGCATCTTTTGCCCATCTGTGCTCAAACCGGCATCTTAGCGAAACTCGCCTTGGAGAAACCCATTGAGCTGGCTGAAGCCCAAGATGTTTACGCTTGGGTTTCTCACGTAATATCCTTTCCAAATTGATTGGGGAATGTGCCAGACCGCAGAGGTTTTTAAAACCTCTGCGGTCCTTCCCCCACGAATTTGGAGTGGATACCTCACGCTGGTTTTTTACTTTTGTTAATTAACCCAAGTTGCTATTTAGGCAGATCCTAAAGGTTTTAGATGGTGATTTTGCTAAACAATCACTTTGAACACCCATCAGCTGGGTATAATAAGCTGATATTGGAAACCTTTAGGGTCTTTTACCCACAGGTGTCAACTTGATTTATGTATTTGGGTTTTCAGATGTGCCATAATCTTTATAAATAAGCGGCAGGTATAGGTTGCTATGGTCGGGTTGGCTGGTATCTACGGCGGTGTTGTTGCTGCTTACCGGGTCGGTAACACCACTTGGAGCGGCAATGGTGGCCGTATTAATGATGGTCGATTGGGAATTAACCAAGGTGGCTGTGATTAAATAAATCACTTGCCCCCCTGCCGGGAAGGTGGTTATGGTATCACTAATATTACCACTACCAGGGTTAATATTACAACTGGCCCCACCCGTTGCCAAACAGCTCCACGTCCAAGAAGCCGTATTGATACCAAGCGGAATTGAGTCTGAAATGATGGCCCCAGCAGCGGCCACTGGCCCTATATTGCTGATGGTAAGGGTGTAGGTAATGGCCGAGTCGTGGCGTTCACTGCGCTTGCTAATGCTCAAATCGGCCAAATTACTAATAGTGATGCTTTGGGTTGCCACATAAGTTCCAGCCGCATTGGTTACGGTTACGGTAATAAGCTTTACCCCTGCGGTAGTCCAGCTAAAGTTTTGGGCATTGCTCAACACGCTTGTACCATTGACACTCACCATACTCTGACCGCTTGCTTGCCAGGTGTAGCTAATGGGCGTACTGCTGGTGGGGGGCAAGACCGTGGCTGTAAAGTTGTAGCTGCTGTTGATCAAAGCGCTTGTTGGCCCGGCAAGCAGCATACTTTGGGGCGGCACCAGTTCCACTTGTATCGTGTCGGTCAAGGTAGTACTAACAGGCTCGCTGACCTCGCTGCTAGTGACGCTGGCGGTGTTGATCAGGCTTGTCCCGCTAACGGTCTGATTATTGGTCATTACAAAGCTAACCTGTACCGGGGTATTGATCGCTAAACTGTTGATCGTCCAACGCAGCACCGGATTGTTGGCCTCGCTGTTGCTATCCCCACCACTAATGCTAGCAAGTACGTATTGGGCCGCCCCCAGAGGAACAGTATCGCTAATGGTCACTGTGGTAGCTGGGGCACTGCCAGTGTTGGTGACAGTAATGGTGTAGCTGATGCGCTCGCCCGCTTTAATGGGGCTGCCGTCACTGCTGCTAGAAACTTTACTAATCACCAGCTTGGGCACGGTAGGCGCGGTCACAGTCAGCCCCACGCTATCGCTATTATTGTTGGGATCGATATCAAGCGAGGTGGTGCTAATGGTGGCTGTGTTGCTAAAGATTGTGCCATCAACCAACGTCGAACTCAGCCGTCCGCTGATGGTGATGATGCCACTGGCATTGGGGGCCATATCTTGCACCGCCCAAACATAATTTTGGACTGCTCCGCTATCGGTAATAGTCAAACCACTGCTTATTACCCTAACCTGGGTCAAGCTAATTGGCACAATATCGGTGATGATAATCTTTGTAGCCGTAGCCCAGCCTGTGTTAGTAAAGCGCAAGGTGTAGCTAATGCTCTGATTAATGGCTGCCGAGGTGGGCTTAACCGACTTGGTTAGGCTCAAATCAGCGGCGATAGCCTTGACTGTAACCGCCACACTAGTGCTATTGTTGCTGGTATCGCTATCAACTACGGTGGTAGTGATGCTGGCTGTATTGGTAAAAGTGGTGCCGTAGATTAAGGCTGGGCTAATTTGGCCGCTAATAGTGATAATACCCCCCTGATTTTGAGCCAAATCAGCCACTTGCCAGCTATAGGTTGGGGGATTGCTGGTATCGGTAATGGCTACATCACCATTGCTAATAACGCTGCTAATGGTTACACTCACCGGCACAACATCGCTAATGACCACGCCCCTGGCTGTCGCGCTGCTGCTGTTTGAGAAAGACAGGGTGTAAGTGATCGTCTCGCCTGGGGTCACGTTGGTAAGGTTAACCCTCTTGTGGATGCCTAATTCAATCAGGTCGTCACTGACTTGTTTACAGGCCGAAAACTCCGATGTATTGCCATCCGGGTCAGTGGCCGTAGCCACAATGTACTCTCCTGTGGGGATAGCCGTGCTGACTTGCAGGCTGGCATTACCCAAAGCATCGGTGGTCAGGGTATCACGGGTTAAATAAGTTTCGCCTTCACCATGCCCCGAGGCATCGCAAGTGGTGTTGGCAAAAAGTTCTACCGTAAAGACAGTTGTTGCTCGACTATTGAGCTGGCCTATTATGTCCAGATTTCCACCTGTCCTGATGGCTGTACTCAACACCGGGTAATTTTGCAATTGGTTAGAGCCGCTATCGGCATCGCCCACATCATTGGCGCTGACCCCAAAAGCATCCTCTGTGCCACCCACCAGATCAAGGCCCAACTTGGTATTGGAGAAAATACTATTGGCCCGGATGGTATTGCTAATAGCACAGGGCGAGCTGCCTCTGGTGCAGGCATTGCTATTTTGGTCATCAATTTCAACCCCGTGTTTGCCATTACTGGCAATGGTATTACCCTCAACCAGATTGGCTTCGGCATCTTCTATTTGAACCCCGGAATCACCATTGCCCAGAGTAGCCTCAAAGCTACCATTAAGATCGGTTCCAATGCGGTTGTTTAGCACCTGATTGCCGGTAGCGCAGGGGGGCGTGTCACAGGTATGAGCCGGGAATAGGGTGGTATCGGTAATATCAATCCCATCATCCCCATTGCTCGACAGCAGATTGCCTGAAATAATGGTATTACGGGCATTAACCAACAAAACGCCATCACCCGTATTACCCCGATCCAGCGTCCCCGTTTTATCTGTACCCAGATAGTTGTTGTGGATTTCATTACCATCAGCTTCACCACCACTCAGGGGGTCAACACTAATCACAATCCCATCATCACCATTACCGGAAATCAGATTTTGGGTAATCAGATTACGATTACCATTGCCCACCGAAACACCAAATTGATTGGGCTGAATAGTATCGCCATCCGGGTCAGTGCCCAGGAAATTACAATAAAGCGTATTGTTGTTGCTACGGTTAATGGCAATGCCCGTGCCCGTATCGCCTACAAAAGCAACATTCTTCAAGAAATTATTAATCACCAAACCACGCACCAAATTATTATCAACGGCCAGATCCAGGCCAATGGGTGGGGTGGCTATCGAGCCGGGCACACTGCTACCATCCAACTCAATTAGCAAGGTAGGCGGCCAACTGCTGCAACTTGCCCCCGGCTCAGTCAAGGCATCAATAATGGCCGCATGGCTGACTGCCGGTAAAGCTGTAGCAGGTGCGATGGTATGCGGTCCATTGCCAGGAATACTAAAAGCCACGGTCTGGGTCACGCTTGTATCGGCATTTGACTCTTCAATCGCCGCCCGCAGGGTACATTCTGGCTTACTGCCAACCGTGCCGCCAGTATTACAACTACCATCACCCGGATTGGTATCGGGGTCATCACCTGTTGAATTGACCGTCAAGGTTAAGAGGCTTTGAACTGTTAGGGTAGCTACAGCTGTATTGTTGCTGGTATCGCTATCCACCGAGGTGGTGGTAATTGTGGCCGTGTTAGCAAAGGTGTTGCTGGCTCCGCTAATTTGTCCCGTGATGGTAATGATGCCCCCCTCACCCGCCGCCAGGTCTTCCACCGTCCAGGCAAAGGTAAATCCGCTGGTAGGGGTAATGATCGCCCCGCTGCTGCTTGAGGTGACGTTGGTGACGGTAATTGGAACCTCATCAGTAATCACTACGCCCAGAGCCGGATAGAGGCTGTTGTTGCTAAAGGTCAAGGTGTAGGTGATGGTCTCACCGGGGTTAAGTACGCCAGGTTGAACGGTTTTATTGATTTGCAGGTCAACGTTAGCCGCAAAGGGTGACTCGTCGTAGCCGATGTCAAAGCCGTTGCCTTGTGGCCGTGGGTCACCCTCAAAGTCAGCACTGATACCGACATTGAGGCCCGTGTCAATGGCTGCGCTGCTTGCGGTCAGGTGGTAATCATCATTACTTGAGTTAAGGAAGGCTGGGTCCAGCCCACTGAGGCTATTGCCGCCGCTGCTAATGGTTCCCGACAAATTGGTACTATTGCCAAAGAAAAGGTTGTAATCCTCGCTAACTGTACCATTCTCTTGCTCAAGGCCAACGGTATAACTAACCATAATCGTATTGGTAATATTGGCTCTACCATCTCTTATATAAATGGCCTGTCCATTAGACAATCCTGTGCCAATAATAGAGGTGTGAATAACTTCTACTGAACTGCTACTATCCATAGCATGTAAATAAATGCCCGAACCTAGGTTACCAAAGGACAGATTGTGAGCCAACAAAGTATTTACCACCCGGCTAGATGTACCATCAAAACCTACAATGCTGATGGCTCCACCACTGCCTTGGGCACTATTATTGATGAAAGTGGTGTTGCTTATATTTAACCAACTATTTCCTATCAATCCACCCCCAGTACCTATTGCTATTGTGGCATGATTATTTTCAAAATGGCTCCCGGTTACTGTTACCGCACCAGTTGAGGTTACCCCCCCCCCCTCATTAGCGACATTGCTCAGAACCATTGTGTTGCTCAAAACCAGATCAGCATTTGTGCCTATCCCCCCGCTGCTTAATAAACTGCTATTCTGTTCAATCCGGCTGTCAATCACTGTGCTTGCATCGGCGGCAAATACACCCCCAGCAGCCCCAGCCGGAGCTGTATTGCTAATAACCTGAACGTCAATCAGGGTCAGGGCATTATCAACCCCAACTCCGCCTCCCAAAGCATAGCTGGCAAGCACCGTATTGCTAAAAAGTTTGACCTTGCGTAAGGTTAAGGCATCAGAGCTATAAATGCCACCCCCACAGCCAGCTTCCGGACATGAAAAGCCAAGTCCTTTGCCGTCAATCTGCCCATTTCTGATGATTATATTCTCAATAGTCACATGCTCTGTATTGGTAATAAAGACAACTCGTCCCCCTAATTGAGCATCCAGAGTTGTTGCTTGGGTAAGAGGGAAAGAGTTGACCCAATCCGTGCTACTGTACCCTCCCCGCATAGTTAAGCTTTGGCTAATATAAACTGTTTGGGTCACGCTATTATGAACTTGCACCCCAGCGCAATATCCGGCCACCTTGACCGTCTCGCCGCCACTGGCTGCGGCCACCGCATCGCGCACGGCTTGAGCATTGCTGCTTTGGTAAACAGTACTGCCATCATCGGGCGTGGCGTAACAGTCGCCGCTGGGAATGATGGTGGCGATGCCGTTGGAGGTATTATTGCTGGTATCACTATCCACCGAGGTGGTCGTAATTTCGGCCCTGTTGGTGAAGGGGGTGGTTAAGGAAATATTGGCCTCAATTTGCCCGCTAATGGTAATAACACCGCCCTCGTTGGGGGCCAAATCTTGCACTTGCCAGGTATAGGTAATAGAGCCAGGACTTAGCTGGTTGATGGTGACCCCGCTACTGGCAACGCTGGTGTTGGTCACGCTTAGGGGCACAATATCGGTAATAACCACGCCGCTGGCTGTGCCGCCGCCGCTGTTGGTAAAGGTTAAGCTGTAAGTAATAGTCTCGCCAGTTTGAACTGAGGCTTGACCAAACAGCACATAGAGTGCCCCTCTATTATTATCGCCACTATCATCCCCATAAGATCCCACAGCCATGTCCAGGACACCATCCCTATTCAGGTCGCCTATCCCGCTCACCGAACTGCCAAACTGATCCTCATCCGCCAATGAAGGGCCACCATTGAGGTTGTCGGCTATCTTAAGGCTGCTGTTAGCCGTTCCATCAACATTCATCAATAGCACGTAGACTGCTCCTCTGAAACTGCCGCCAATAGAATCTCCCAAGGCCCCCACAGCCATATCAAGAACCCCATCCCCGTTCAGGTCGCCTATCCCGCTTACCGAATTGCCAAACAGATCGTAATCCATCAATGAAAGACCGCCATTGGTGTTGTCGGCTATCTTAAGGCTGCTGTTAGCCGTTCCATCGGCCTTCATAAACAGCACGTAAACCGCTCCTTTTTGGTTGCCGCCAATACTATCCCCAAATGCCCCCACAGCCATGTCGATAACCCCATCTCCATTCAGGTCGCCTATCTCGCTCACCGAACTGCCAAACTGATCTATATTCGCCAATGAAGGGCCGCCATTGATATTGTCGGCTATCTTAACAGTGCTGCTAACCGTGCCATCGACCTTCATAAACAGCACGTAGACTGCTCCTCTGAGGCTGCCGTCAGTAGAATCTCCCAAGGCCCCCACAACCATATCAAGAACCCCATCCCCGTTCAGGTCGCCTATCCCACTCATCGAACTGCCAAACTGATCCATATTCGCCAATGAAGGGCCGCCATTGATATTGTCGGCTATCTTAACGCTACTGCTAACCGTACCATCGGCCTTCATAAACAGCACATAAACCACCCCTTTATAACTGGTATCTTCATAAGCCCCCACAGCCATGTCGATAACCCCATCCCCGTTCAGGTCGCCTATCTCGCTTACCGAATGGCCAAACCAATCGCCATCCGCCAATGAAGGGCCGCCATTAAGGTTGTGGGCTATTTTAACGCTGCTGCTGACTGTGCCATCGGCCTTCATAAACAGTACATAGAGTGCCCCTCTTTCACTGCCGCTGATACTATCAAAGTATGCCCCCACAGCCATATCGAGAACCCCATCCCCATTCAGGTCACCTATCTGGCTTACCGAAGCACCAAACCAATCGCCATCCTCCAATGAAGGGCCACCATTAAGATTGTGGGCTATCTTAACCTTGTCTTGAACCAGATAGTTAGAGGCATAGACCCGTTTGTTCAATTCCAGGTCAGCCGCCAGGGAAATAATTGTCAAGCCCGCTGAGGCGTTATTATTGGTGGTATGGCTATCCACTGAGGTGGTGGTAATGCTGGCCGTATTGGTGAAGACCCCCACCGCCAACGGATTGCTAATCTGGCCCGTGATGGTGATAAGGCCCTCATCGCCCGGAGCCAAATCTTGCACTTGCCACACGTAGGCCGGACTAGTCCCCGTAGAGGTGATGCTTACGCCGCTGCTGACCACGCTGATGTTGGTTACGCTGACCGGGATGATATCGCTAATCAGCAGTCCAGTTGCCAAGCCAAGCCCGGCATTAGAAAAGGTTAGGCTGTAGGTAATGGTATCGCCCGCTTGAGCCGTAGTGGGGTTAACGCTTTTGTGAATGGATAGATCACGATCAGCGGCCAGGTTTGACTCGTAGGCTCCTATATCGCAGAAGGTAGCTACCGGATTGGGACGGGTTTGCCCCCGTTGGTCTGTGGTCAGGCCAGAGACGCAGAGCGCCCCTTCCAGAGCAGGACTGCCAGATAACAGGGCGTGGGTCAGCATGGGCTGTTCGCCATTGACCCCGGCTGTTGCCCCGCCATTGACCGCCAATGGCCCCAGACGCGGGTTGCTGTTTTGCTGGTCGCCCGTGTTGGTGAAGTTACAGCTACCATCGCTGGACAGGTTGTATCCGTTAGATACCGGGCTACCGGAGCAGTCACCAGATGAATTATTAGCCACAATAGTGTTACGGAGGGTGATTGTGCCACTGCCGCTGTAGATTCCACCTCCGGTAAATAAAAATGCTGCATTACTACTAACAGTAGTGTTGGTTAGGGTCACTTGGCCATTATTGTAAATTCCCCCTCCGTTAATTGAAGCTGTATTGCCACTAACGGTGGTGTTGGTCAGGCTCCCCTGGCCATTATTGTAAATTCCACCCCCGTTACTTGAAGCCGTATTGTCGTTGATGATGGAGTTGATGACCGTAATTATACTGTCGCTATCGAAATTATAAATCCCACCCCCATAAGCGGAGGTGGGATCCGTAGCCGTATTATGACTGACGGTGGTATTGGTCATAACTATACTGCCATCAGGTCCATTGAAAATTCCTCCCCCGAAAGATAAGGACATATTACTTTTAACGGTATTACTGCTGATGGTGGTGTTGGTCATAACTATCCGGCCGCTATCGAAATTATAAATCCCCCCCCCGGAGGCAGTGGCAATACCAAAGGCCATATTACTACCAACGGTGGTGTTGATGAGTGTGACCACACTGCCATTATCGACATTGGAAATCCCACCCCCCGCATAAGAGGCCAAGTTACGGCTAATGGTAACGTTGGTCATGTTCACCCGGCCACTACTCTGATTGTGAATCCCTCCCCCATAGGATGGGGCTGTATTACTGCTGACAGTGGTGTTGGTCATAACCACTATACTACCGCTAACAGCATTGAAAATCCCTCCGCCACTAGATTTGGCTGTATTACTGTTAACAATGGTGTTGGTCATAACCACACTACCGCTATTGGTATTGTAAATCCCTCCCCCGTTAGATGGGTTCATAAAACTGTTGGCGACATTATGGCTAATAATACTGTTGGTAATAAGCATCTGACCGCTATCAGTATTGTAAATTCCACCACCATCATATTTGACCGTATTACTGCTAACCGTGGTGTTGATAAGCGTGACCACACTGTCGCTATCTTTATTGCAAAGTCCGCCTCCATTAATTGCGGCTGTATTACTGCTAACGGTACTGTTGGTCATAAGCATCTGGCTGTTATACGTATTGAAAATCCCCCCCCCGCTAGCTAAGGCCGTATTACTGCTGACCGTGGTGTTGGTCATAAGCACCCGGGCGCTATTATTATTGTAAATCCCCCCTCCCCCAGATAAAAGAAACATACCCGAATCCGTAGCCGTAGACGTGTTACGGCTGATGGTGGTGTTGATGAGCGTGACCACACTACCATTGTCGACATTGGAAATCCCAGCCCCATCTGAGGCTGTATTACGGCTGACGGTGGCATTGAGCATATCCACGATGCCGCTATTGGTATTGTAAATCCCCCCCCCGTAATAACTGCCCGTGTTACTGCTGATGAGGGTGTTGGTCAGGGCTACTATATTGCTGTTGTCATTATAAATTCCCCCGCCATAAGCAGCCGTATTACTGCTGACGTTAGTGTTGGTCATAGCGATCCTGCTGTCATTGGTATTGTAAATTCCACCACCCCCAAAAAAAGGGCTTGACCATCCTGATATCGTGGCCGAATTATTACTGACGGTGCTGTTAATCATAACCACCATGCCGCTAGAATTGAAAATCCCGCCTCCGTTATTTTTGGCCGTATTACTGCTGACGCTGGTGTTAGTCATAGTTATAGTGCTGCTAGAATTGGAAACCCCACCCCCATCATTTGAGGCCAGATTATGGTTGAGCATGATGTTGGTCATAATCATTTTACTGTTAACATCATTTAAGATTCCGCCCCCCCATGAGGCCATATTATGGCTAAAAGTGGTGTTGGTTAGAGCCATACTGCTGTGATGGAAATTGTAAATCCCACCTCCATTATACACAGCGGTATTACTGTTGACAGTGGTGTTGGTCAGAGCCATACTGCTGTAATGGAAATTGTAAATCCCACCTCCGCTAAATGAAGCTGTATTACTGCTGACGATGGTATTGATAAGCGTGACCACACTGCCATTATTTTCATTAGCAATTCCGCCGCCATAATAGGCCGTATTACTGCTGACAATGGTGTTGGTCATAACTATATTGCCGCTATTGGTATTGTAAATTCCGCCCCCATTGTTTGTGGCTGTATTACTGCTAACGATGGTGTTGCTCAAGGCCACCCTGCCGCCATCAGGGTTATAAACCCCGCCGCCACTGCTACTGATCTGCCCACCAGTCAGGGTCAAGTTTTCTAACAAGACGTTAACCCAACCTGTTATCTTAATCACCCGCCCGCCCTGCACGGCATCCAGGGTGGTGGTGTAGACACCCGGTTGAGCGGTACTCCAATTGGAGGTGGTGTAAGCCCCTCTAATGGTCAGATTTTTGTTAAGGTCCACCACTTCCTTGTCGCTGGTATCGTCATTAACCCCGGCACAGTAGCCAGCCACTTTAACCGTGCCATTGTTACTGGCATCAGCTACGGCTTGACGCACGGCCAGGGCGGTGTTGTGCTGGTAAACAGTATTGCCATCATCGGGTGTGGCGTAACAGTTGCCAGAGGGGACGACAGTAACAACACCCTTGTCAATATTGTTACTGGTATCACTATCCACCGAGGTGGTGGTAATTTCAGCGGTGTTGGTGAAGGTGGTGGTTAAGGAAATATTGGCCTCAATCTGCCCACTAATGGTAATAACGCCGCCCTCGTGGGGGCCCAAATCTTGCACTTGCCAAGTATAGCTAATAGAGCCAGCACTCAGCGGGTTGATGGTAACCCCGCTACTGGCAACAGTGGTGTTGGTGACGCTTAGAGGCACAATGTCGGTAATAACCACGCCACGGGCTGTGCTGTCGCCGCTGTTGGTAAAGGTTAAGGTGTAAGTAATAGTTTCGCCATCTCGAACCGGGGCTTGACCAAACAGCACATAGAGTGCCCCTCTCGCACTGCCGCCGGTATCATCCCCAATTGCCCCTACAGCCATATCGAGGACACCATCCCCATTCAGGTCGCCTATTCCACTCACCGAACTGCCAAACCAATCATCATCCCCCAATGAAGGACCACCATTACTGTTGTCGGCTATCTTAAGGCTGCTGTTAACCGTGCCATCGGCCTTCATAAACAGCACATAGAGCGCCCCTCTACCTTTACCATCAATACTATCCAAAAATGCCCCCACAGCTATATCCAGAATCCCATCCCCATTCAGGTCACCTACCTCGCTTACCGAAGCGCTAAACCAATCATCATCCCCCAATGAAGGGCCGCCATTACTGTTGTGGGCTATCTTAAGGCTGCTGCTAACCGTGCCATTGGCCTTCATAAACAACACGTAGAGCGCCCCTCTTTGACTGCCGCCAGTATCATCTCCCCATGCCCCCACAGCTATGTCTATAATCCCATCCCTATTCAAGTCGCCTATCTGGCTTACCGAACTGCCAAACCAATCATCATCCCCCAATGAAGGGCCACCATTGGTGTTGTCGGCTATCTTAAGGCTGCTGCTAACCGTGCCATCGGCCTTCATAAACAGCACGTAGAGTGCCCCTTTATCACTATAACTACCGCCAGTATCATCCTGATTAGCCCCCACAACCATATCAAAAACCCCATCTCCGTTCAGGTCACCTATCTCGCTTACCGAACTGCCAAACTGATCGTAATCCGTCAATGAAGGGCCATCATTAAGGTTGTGGGCTATCTTAACGCTGCTGTTAACCGTGCCATCGGCCTTCATAAACAGCACATAGAGTGCCCCTCTATCACTGCCGTCACTACTATCCCCATCAGCTCCCACAGCCATATCAATAACCCCATCCCCGTTCAGGTCACCTATCTGGCTTACCGAACTGCCAAACCAATCGCCATCCGCCAATGAAGGACCATCATTAAGGTTGTGGGCTATCTTAACGCTGTTGCTAACCGTGCCATCGGCCTTCATAAATAGCACATAGAGTGCCCCTCTATCACTGCCACCAGTATCATCCCAGTATGCCCCCACAGCCATGTCGATGACCCCATCCCCGTTCAGATCGCCTATCTCGCTCACCGAAGCGCCAAACCAATCGTCATCCATCAATAAAGGGCCACCATTGCTGTCATCGGCTATCTTAACCTTGTCTTGAATCAGATAGTTAGAGGCATAGACTCGTTTGCTCAATTCCAGGTCAGCGGCCAGGGAAATAATCGTCAAGCCCGCCGAGCTGCTATTATTGCTAGTATCGCTATCCACCGAGATGGTGGTAATGGTGGCTGTGTTGGTAAACATCCCCGCCGCCAGCGAACTGCTGATCTGGGCGCTGATGGTGATGATGCCACCTTGCCCCGACGAGGCCGCAGAGGTTTCAAAAACCTCTGCGGTCTGGCTGCTCAGGCTGCGGGTAATGACCACATCCCCACTACTGATAACGCTTTGTACCGTTACACTAACTGGAATGATGTCAGTAATAACCACGCCCGTAGCTGTGCTTGCCCCTGCGTTAGAAAAGGTCAAAGTGTAGGTGATGGTATCGCCAGCCACAACGGTGCCGGAGGTGACGGTCTTGTTAATGACCAAATCGGTAAGCGCAAGAATAAAGCCGCCCTCCGTAGCCCAGGGAGAACCGACAAAGTTATGGTCAATGGCCTGTACGCTCCAGTAGTAGCTGCCGGCTGCTAGATTTTGCAGGGTGGCGCTTAGGCCCTGATTAGCCGCCCCCAATTGGGAAATTTGACGGTAGCCATCACCACTACTACCGCACGATCCCACACAAGACATAGGGGCCAGGATGTCACTCAGGCCGGGGTTGCTGCCCACCCGCAGGTTGTAGCTGAGGCCACTGTAGGGGGTGGTGTAGGCCAGGGGGCTGGGGGCGGCCCAACTTAAGGTCACCTGTTGCCCGTTGACACTGCTGCTCAAGCCGCTGGGGGCCGGGGGCGGTCTGTTGGCTGGGCTGGTATTGTTACGAAACACGCTGGCGATGCTCTTAAAGCCGCCGGAGCCAGAGAGAAGGATGTCGAGGTCGCCATCATTGTCATAATCGCCCCAGGCCACGCTGCTGTAGTGAACGCCGGTGAGGACGTTGGAGGCGGCGATATTTTCGGCAAATTCCCCTCCCCCCTGATTGTCATAGATATGGGTGATGATATTAAGATTATTATCTAGCCCGGATAAGAGGATGTCGAGGTCGCCATCGTTGTCATAATCGCCCCAGGCCACGCTACTGTAGACAACGCCGGTGAGGACGTTGGAGGCGGTGATATTTTCGGCAAATTCCCCTCCCCCCTGATTGTCATAGATATGGGCACTGGGATTAGAGTCATTGTAGCCGGATAAGAGGATGTCGAGGTCGCCATCATTGTCATAATCGCCCCAGGCCACGCTGCTAGAGGTAACGCCGGTGAGAACGTTGGAGGCGGTGATATTTTCAGCCAGGGCTACCCCCCCTTGATTGTCATAGATATGGGCAATGCGCTTACTGCCATCGTAGCCGGATAAGAGGATGTCGAGGTCGCCATCATTGTCATAATCGCCCCAAGCCACGCTGCCGTTTGAAACGCCAGTGAGGACATTGGAGGCGGTGATATTTTCGGCAAAGCTACCCCCACCCTGATTGTCATAGATATGGGCGATGCGCTTACTGCAAATACTTGCTGTACACCCGGATAAGAGGATGTCGAGGTCGCCATCATTGTCATAATCGCCCCAAGCCACGCTGCTGGAGGTAACGCCGGTGAGGACGTTGGAGGCGGTGATATTTTCGGCAAAGGCTCCCCCACCCTGATTGTCATAGATATGAGTACTGGGATTAGAGTCATCGTAGCCGGAGAGAAGGATGTCGAGGTCGCCATCATTATCATAATCGCCCCAGGTCACGCTACTCCAGCTAACGCCGGTGAGGACGTTGGAGGCGGTGATATTTTCGACAAAGGTCCCCCCCCCCTGATTATCATAGATATGGGTGATGCCCTTAGAGCCAGTCCATCCGGAAAGAAGGATGTCGAGGTCGCCATCATTGTCATAATCGCCCCAGGCCACGTTGCTGAAAAAAACACCAGTGAGGACGTTAGAAGCAGTCACATCGAGGGTGAAGGTGATGGGGGCGGCGGTGAGCGGGATTAGAAAAGGGTGCCCCGTTGAGGCCGCTTGAGCCGGAGGAGGCGTAAGCAAGACAAGGCTACTCAACAGCATCAGGAGCAGGCTCAAGGCCAGGCTGAGGGTAATAAGAATTTTAAGTAAATTGTTTTGGTGTTGATAAGGCATTGTGCTTCTCCTGTTGGTTTCAAAGGACAACAGCGAATGTTTTAACAGTTTGGTTATAAGATTACTGATTATTGGAGAAGCCGGGAAAACTGCTTTACACTACAAAGCTTTAGGCTTCAGTGCCCCACGCAGTGGGCTGCCGGCTTGGGATGAATTCTCATCAAGGATGAGTTCTCATCAAGGATGAGTTCTCATCAAGGATGAGGGGCCAGAATCTTTTGCCCTTATGTACTCAAGTCGGCATCTTGGCGAAACTCGCCTTGGAGAAACCCATTTGAGCTGATTTAAGGTACTAAATCAGAAGCCTGCGATACATAGTTTCGTGCGATACACAGTTCGCTAACGTTATACGCTTAGGTTTCTCACCAACTTAAGCCAAGACAACATTTAGACAAGACCAGGGGCCAAACGGCTACCATATTACGAGTATATGTTTTTGTCAAACGAAAACAAGTATACCCGCTCAGAGCCCAATTTTTGGTAAAGCGTCTCAATTTTGCCTTTTTTGAGCTTTCTTCCCACTAAATTTACACTACCATAGTGTATCATAGAAATTGTGTTTTAAATGTGAAGATTTTGTGAAGGTTTGTGAAGATTTGACATAAGCTGGATAAAATATCTTAATTTGTTCAATTAATCTATGATCTTAAGTCGGTAAAGTAAGGGTAAAGATGCTCCCCTGTCCTGTTTTGCTTTCTACCTCAATTTTACCCCCATTGACTTCCACCAGATTTTTAGACACCACTAACCCCAATCCAATTCCTTTAATTTTGGTGGTAAAGAGCGGCTCAAAGATTTTATGTATTGTTTCCGAAGACATACCAGAACCTGTATCGGCGATGGACACATATACCTGCGCTTGCGCTACCTCGGCCTTGATAGTCAGTTGGCCTCCGTTGGGCATAGCTTGGTAAGCATTAGTAACTAAGTTGGTCAATACCTGCCCAATCTGTTGAAAATCGACAAATACAACGGGCAGGTTGGTTGCTATCTCAATTTTCGCTGTTATCAACTCAGGCGGAGGATGTCGCTGCAAAACCTCAGCTACTAAGTCGGCAACTTTGGTTTCTTCTTTTTTAGCCACTCGTGTGCGCGAGAGATTGAGTAAATCTGAGATTATTTTTTCCGCTTCTTGAATGCGGGTAGAAATGATATCCAGATACTCTGTGGTGGATTCATCAGCCTCGGGGTGAAGCAGCTGTAAAAAATAAACCGCATTAGAAATAACCCCCAGCGGGTTACGCAACTCATGCCCTACTCCACCAGCCAACTGCCCCAAAACGGCCAAGCGGTCTTGACGAGTCAGCCTTTCTTGGGCCTCTTGAAGTTTTTTAGTCCGTTCCTCAACCATTTCTTCTAACTGTTCTGAGTATGATTTTAAGGCTTCATCGGCTCGTTGACGTTCGACAACCTCGTGGCGCAGTTGTTTGTTCATGGCGGCTAAATCAGCAGTACGGGCGGCCACTTCTTTTTGAAGGTTAGTGGCATGATGGTTGACTTGTTGGACCAATAAAGCACCCTTTAAGGCACTGCTAATTTGCTCACCTAATGTTTCAGGAATATCTGCTTCTAGCTGACTTGTTTCAAAAAGCACAAACCCTAATTGGTCTGCCTTAAAATATAAAGGGATAACAAGCAAATGATAAGCCCTTTCTTGAGGTAATAATCCCTCCGGAACCAATTGGGGCGAGGGAAATCGCCAACCGTCAGCCTCCAAGTCAAGTTGTTCTTGCTGGTTATAGGCCAATATTAGCCGTGACCAAGCCGTTGGTTCTGCTGGGTCTTCATACAAAGAAAGATAGGCACTTTCAATTCCTAGAGAGGGCAAGGCATCAGCCAATATAGTCATCATTTCTCTTTTATCAAAGGTTGTAATTAAGTCATGACAAACGGCCCGTAACCTTTCGTTTTGCTGTTTTGCTTTTAAGTTCTGATAAACCTTACTATGTTGGGCCATTTCACCAATCATTATGCGTGCTTGTTGCCACAGATTTTCGGCCTGAGTTAAGATTGACCCTGGTCCCATAGATGTAAGTATCTGGTTGCGCAAGGCCGAGATAGCTCCTTGCCAAGTCATTACATCAAGATGTAACTCAATCCCCTGTCGCAAAATATTTTTCAGGCTTGTTAAAAATATAGCGTTGTTTTGGTTTTGTAAGGCGCTAAAAAAAGAATCTAAGAGTTGCTCTACCTGTTTGGAGAGATGATTATCGACAGGAATGTCCATAGCTTGTTGCATCTTCAAAAGGATATTTTTGCGTTGGCTGTTAAAGGTAGTCGAAAATGTCTCCTCTGCGGCAGGGTTTTTGGGAGGTTTTAGGCTCACCAAATTTGCAGCACCGTGGGTCACATTCAAAGACAAACAACCACATGATTGACGAATGACCAGTTGGGATGGCAATATAATTTGCTTTGGGGGGGAGGTATCTTGCCGTAATATAGCCAACAGCAACTCAGCCGCCTGTCGACCTTGCTCGAACATCGATTGTCGAACTGTGGTTAAGGGTGGAATCGTGTGTTGGCTGCCTGCCTCATCATCATACCCAACCAGAGCCACATCATGAGGTACTTGGATATTTTGTGATTGAAGAATCTCTAAGGCCGCCAGAGCCATGCCATCATCGGCGGCAACGACAACCTCAAAATCAATATGGTTTTGAGCAAGCAATAAAGTCATCGCTTTTTTGGCCTCTTCATAAATAAAGTTTCCTGTGACAACAAGCTCAGGATAAAAGGGTAGGTTGTATTCAGCCAGAAGCTCACAATAAATTTTATATCGCAAGTCGGCATCGACATTGCCCTGGGATCCACCAATAAAAGCAAAATGGCGATAGGCATGGGTTTCAATAAGATGTACCATCAACTCACGCATCCCAGTTTCATTCTCTACCATAACGTTGGGCATCCCTGCCAGTTTCTGACCAATATTAACCATGGGTAGCGGCTGGTAATGCTGGCAAAAATCTAAGAATTCCGCTTTAGAAACATAGTTTCCAATAGAATCAGCACATAACAGTAAACCATCAATATTATTAACATCAATAAGTTCATAAATGACATTTGCTTGAGCATAAAAGTTTAAGGAGGAACGGAGTTCTCTGCCCAGGAAGGTTAGCAAGTTAATCTGTTGTTCTTTGGCCACTTGAGCCACACCAGACCATAATTCGGCATGATAAGGCGCTGAAAGCCAGTCGATAAGCAAACCAATAGTTGGGCTTGGTTTTTGCCGATCCTGATGTTTGTTAGCGGTAATAGTTGGATTTTTTTTCATTTATTTATCTCCTCTGAAAATAGTCTGTTAGTCGCTTGGTCTAGTAGTCAGATAGTCTGGTAGTCTAGTGGTCAAATAGTCTTTTAGGCTGTTAGATTGGTAAATTGACCAAAAACGTGCTATCTTGTCCTTCTATACTGCACACCTCGCGGACAGTTAGGGGTTATCTGGCTGTTTATCTTAACCTGCTCGGGTGGTGGGTGTTTTTCTAAAACTAGGCTTAGCAAGTCAGACACAGCGATATTGTTTCTATGGGCAGGCTGTGTTCGTTTGTTGCGTTGGGCAATTTCTTTTTGAAGTTCCTTAACCTGATAAATTTCCGCTTCTCTCTGAGAATGTGTTTCTTAAATAGAGGATGAGGGCATATTCAGACTTCGGAAGTCTTGAAAATGCCTTTTTCGCGGCTAAATCAAACCTTTTGCAGCCTGATTTCAGCTAAAAATCCCGGTTA